>Ga0206990_1066_pt1 | contig 24236 bp, 11 predicted proteins | sample Alteio_BWMinCont_8_FD_153283 | JGI IMG/M metagenome (GOLD analysis project Ga0206990, IMG submission 153283) | Enriched cells from forest soil in Barre Woods Harvard Forest LTER site, Petersham, Massachusetts, United States -... | ecosystem: Environmental > Terrestrial > Soil > Temperate forest >... | reverse complement strand
CCATGACTGCCTATCGCTTTGATTGCATTTGGCGCAAGGGATTCGTTCTTTAATATGGTATTAACAGCGCGTGCAAACTCTTTGCCTAATTCAATATCCAATTCTCCTAATCGAAGTACTTCATTTTCGCCTTGCTGGCATAGCGCAAGAATTTTCTGTTTGAATTCGGATGAGTAAGCTGTGTAATGAGTCGCAATGACAGAAGGAAAGGACTCACTAAAATTCACTAGTGCAGCATCAATTCCATCCGCACTTGTACCTGACATTAATCCTATATATAAATCCTGCATTTTTCCTGCCTGCTGATGTTTAATAAAATGGTCTCTCACATTCGGCTTTATTGTGACATAATTTCCCCTCGCGATTCATAACATTTAATAAGAAAGTGGAGTGTGTCATGACAACAATTGACGAAGCGTTATCCATTATTCGTCGGGGTACGGAAGAAATCCTCATTGAGGAAGAGTTAGTCGCCAAATTAAAAGAAGGGCGACCATTGCGCGTCAAGGCGGGTTTTGATCCCACAGCGCCAGATCTTCATCTTGGACATACTGTGTTACTGAATAAAATGAGGCAATTACAAGAACTGGGTCATGAGATTATGTTCCTGATTGGCGATTTTACCGGCATGATTGGCGACCCTTCTGGTAAAAATGAAACACGTCCTCCATTGACTCGTGAACAAGTGCAAGAAAATGCTCTGACCTATCAAAAACAGGTTTTCAAAGTGCTTGATCCCGAGAAAACCAGGATTATGTTTAATTCGGAATGGGGAAATAAACTTTCGGCTGTCGACCTTATCAGATTGGCTGCAAGTCACACTGTTGCAAGAATGTTGGAGCGTGATGATTTTCACAAACGGTTCACATCAGGACAGCCCATTGCCATACATGAGTTCTTATATCCGTTACTGCAAGGATATGATTCGGTTGAAATGCAATCAGATATAGAGCTTGGAGGGACGGACCAAAAATTTAATCTGCTAATGGGCAGGGAATTGCAAAAGGAAGCTGGGCAAAAGCCGCAAATAGTGATTATGTTGCCCTTGTTGCCAGGTCTTGATGGCGTTAAAAAAATGTCAAAATCGTTGGGAAATTATATTGGTATTGATGAGACAGCTGACCAGATATTTGGCAAGGTCATGTCAATTTCGGATGAAACCATGTGGCTTTGGTTTGAACTCATTAGTTTTCGCACAATGGAAGAGATTCAAGCATTGCGAGATCAGGTGAATAATGGCATGAATCCGAGAGATATAAAGTTTCTTCTTGGAGAAGAATTAGCAGCCCGATTTCACTCAAGTGAAGCAGCAGGATCCGCGCGTGAAAATTTCATTGCACAATTTCAAAAAGGGCAGATTCCAGAAGGGTTGCCTGAGATTAAAGTTTCAGTAGGGGCGGGCGGGATGCCAATCGCGAATCTCATTAAGGCGACGAAGTTAACCGAGAGTACCTCGGATGCGGTTAGAATGTTAGAACAAGGCGCAGTACGTGTAGATGGCGAGCGAATATTGGATAGAAATGTACAAATGAAATCTGGAAAGACAATAATTTTACAGGTAGGTAAGAGGAGATTTGCGAAAGTAACGCTAGAATAAAATAATTAATAAAAAGGCGTTATAAGAGTTGACAGGCAAGAGCGTTCAAGTAGAATCCCCCCACTCAAGCGAAACAGTTCTTTAACAAGATGAAAGAGTGATATATGTGCGTGCTTACCTGAGCAATTCAGTGCGAAGGAAAATGCGAGCGCAGATGAAAATCTGTGTGAGCAGTCAAGATTTAAAGAAGTGGAGAGTTTGATCATGGCTCAGATTGAACGCTGGCGGCACGCCTAACACATGCAAGTCGAGCGGCAGCGAGTGCAGTAGCAATACTGGATGTCGGCGAGCGGCGGACGGGTGAGGAACACGTAGGAACCTGCCCTCAAGCGGGGGACAACCAAGGGAAACTTTGGCTAATACCGCATAATCTCGAAAGAGAAAAGCTGCCCGCAAGGGTGGCACTTGAGGAGGGGCCTGCGTCCGATTAGCTGGTTGGTGGGGTAAAGGCCTACCAAGGCGATGATCGGTAACTGGTCTGAGAGGACGACCAGTCACACTGGGACTGAGACACGGCCCAGACTCCTACGGGAGGCAGCAGTGGGGAATATTGGACAATGGGGGCAACCCTGATCCAGCGATGCCGCGTGAGTGAAGAAGGCCTTCGGGTCGTAAAGCTCTTTAGGCCGGGAAGAAGGACATGCGGGTAATATCCGTGTGTTTTGACGGTACCGGCAGAATAAGCACCGGCAAACTCTGTGCCAGCAGCCGCGGTAATACAGAGGGTGCGAGCGTTAATCGGAATTACTGGGTGTAAAGGGCGCGTAGGCGGCAGGATGTGTGTGGTGTGAAAGCCCCGGGCTTAACCTGGGAAGGGCATCGCAAACTATCTGGCTAGAGTATATGAGAGGGTGGCGGAATTTCCGGTGTAGCGGTGAAATGCGTAGAGATCGGAAGGAACGTCAATGGCGAAGGCAGCCACCTGGCATAATACTGACGCTGAGGCGCGAAAGCGTGGGGAGCGAACAGGATTAGATACCCTGGTAGTCCACGCTGTAAACTATGAGGACTAGATGTTGGCAGGGGAACCTGTCAGTATCGAAGCTAACGCGATAAGTCTTCCACCTGGGAAGTACGGCCGCAAGGTTGAAACTCAAATGAATTGACGGGGGCCCGCACAAGCGGTGGAGCATGTGGTTTAATTCGATGCAACGCGAAGAACCTTACCTACCCTTGACATCCTGCGAATCCCGATGAGAGTTGGGAGTGCCGAAAGGAGCGCAGAGACAGGTGCTGCATGGCTGTCGTCAGCTCGTGTTGTGAGATGTTGGGTTAAGTCCCGTAACGAGCGCAACCCTTGTCCTTAGTTGCCAGCATTAAGTTGGGGACTCTAAGGAGACTGCCGGTGAGGAACCGGAGGAAGGCGGGGACGACGTCAAGTCATCATGGCCTTTATGGGTAGGGCTACACACGTGCTACAATGGGGCGTACAGAGGGTCGCGAACCCGCGAGGGGGAGCCAATCCCGAAAAGCGTCTCGTAGTCCGGATTGGAGTCTGCAACTCGACTCCATGAAGTTGGAATCGCTAGTAATCGCGAATCAGCATTGTCGCGGTGAATACGTTCCCGGGCCTTGTACACACCGCCCGTCACGTCATGGGAGTGGATGGTACCAGAAGCGCGTAGTCTAACCGCAAGGGAGACGCCTGCCACGGTATGATTCATGACTGGGACGAAGTCGTAACAAGGTAGCCGTAGGGGAACCTGTGGCTGGATCACCTCCTTACTATATGAAGAGGTCTGGAAGTGCCAGAGGCATGACTGGGCCGGGCAACCGAAAGGTAGCCAGAAGAGATAGAAGGCACGACTCAGGAAGGCGCGCACATAAATCACTCTTGAAATCCTGCAAAAGAATAGTTCACTGGTAGGACACCCTGAAGTATAGAGGGGGCCTGTAGCTCAGTTGGTTAGAGCACACGCTTGATAAGCGTGGGGTCGGTGGTTCAAGTCCACCCAGGCCCACCACTGGGAGCAAGATTTGAGAACCGGAAGGGGCCATAGCTCAGCTGGGAGAGCATCTGCTTTGCAAGCAGAGGGTCGTCGGTTCGATCCCGACTGGCTCCAGGAATGAGAGAGGCAGGAGAGGAGAGGGAAAGAGAAGTGGAAGACAGATCTTTTGCAAAAGAGAGTTGTCTTCTGTTCTCTCGGTGAGACAGAACGTTCTTTAACAAAGTGGAAGAAAGAGAAGCGAAGTACACTGGGTCATTACTCAAGCAACTTTGTAGTAAAAACATGTGGCTCTGGATTGGAGCCTGTCTGGACTGCACGCGAGTGTGGTGAAGGTGGGAGACGATTTGGGGTTATATGGTCAAGAAATTAAGCGCACAGGGTGAATGCCTTGGCAGTAAGAGGCGAAGAAAGACGTGGCAGCCTGCGAAAAGCTCCGGGGAGCTGGCAACAAGCATTGATCCGGAGATGTCTGAATGGGGAAACCCGGCAGGAGAGATCCTGTCATCCCGCACTGAATACATAGGTGCGGAGAAGCGAACGCAGGGAACTGAAACATCTAAGTACCTGCAGGAAAAGAAATCAACCGAGATTTCCCAAGTAGTGGCGAGCGAACGGGAAGCAGCCTGAACGTGGAAAGCATGAACGACCTAGCAGAACGGACTGGAAATTCCGGCGAGAGAGGGTGATAGCCCCGTATGCGAAAGGTGGTTGGTGTGCAAGCGTTCGAGAAGTAGGGCGGGACACGAGAAATCCTGCCTGAAGAAGAGACGCAAGTCTCATGGGGGGACCATCCTCCAAGGCTAAATACTCCTTACTGACCGATAGTGAACAAGTACCGTGAGGGAAAGGCGAAAAGAACCCCGGAGAGGGGAGTGAAATAGAACCTGAAACCGTGTGCGTACAAGCAGTGGAAGCCGGAGCAATCTGGTGACTGCGTACCTTTTGTATAATGGGTCAGCGAGTTAATGGTGTTGGCGAGCTTAACCGAGTAGGGGAGGCGAAGGGAAACCGAGTCCGAAATGGGCGTGAAGTCGGCATCATTAGACCCGAAGCCGGGCGATCTAGCCATGACCAGGGTGAAGGGACGGTAACACGTTCTGGAGGCCCGAACTCACTACTGTTGAAAAAGTAGGAGATGAGTTGTGGCTAGGAGTGAAAGGCTAAACAAGCCCGGAGATAGCTGGTTCTCCTCGAAAGCTATTTAGGTAGTGCCTTGTGAGTTACCTTGCGGGGGTAGAGCACTGTGCCGGCTAGGGGGACGTGATAGTCCTACCAAACCGATGCAAACTCCGAATACCGCAAGGCGTGATCACGGGAGACACACGGCGGGTGATAAGGTCCGTCGTGAAGAGGGAAAAAGCCCAGACCGTCAGCTAAGGTCCCGAAGAGATAGTTAAGTGGAAAACGATGTGGGAAGGCAGAGACAGCCAGGAAGTTGGCTTAGAAGCAGCCATCTTTTAAAGAAAGCGTAATAGCTCACTGGTCGAGTCGGCCTGCGCGGAAGATGTAACGGGGCTAAAACTATCCACCGAAGCTACGGATTCATGCATTTCGGTGCATGAGTGGTAGAGGAGCGTTCTGTAAGTCTGTGAAGGTGTTTCGAGAGGAATGCTGGAGATATCAGAAGTGCGAATGCTGACATGAGTAACGATAATGCGGGAGAAAAACCCGCACGCCGAAAGTCCAAGGTTTCCTGCGCGACGGTAATCGACGCAGGGTGAGTCGGCCCCTAAGGTGAGGCTGAGAAGCGTAGCTGATGGGAAGCAGGTTAATATTCCTGCACTTGGTGACTGGAGTGAAGGGGTGACGGAGAAGGCTAGGCCATCCAGGCGTTGGAAGTCCTGGTTTAAGCGTGTAGGCAGATTATTCAGGCAAATCCGGATAATCACATGCTGAGACGTGATGACGATCCTGCAGCAGTGCAGGAGAAGTGGTTGATGCCCTGCTTCCAGGAAAACCCCCTAAGCGATGAAAGTCATTGAACCGTACCGGAAACCGACACAGGTGGACAAGTTGAGAATACTGAGGCGCTTGAGAGAACTCGGGTGAAGGAACTAGGCAAATTGACACCGTAACTTCGGGAGAAGGTGTGCCTCCGTAAAGTGAAGGCCCTGCGGCTGGAGCTGAGGGAGGTTGCAAAGAATCGGTGGCTGCGACTGTTTATTAAAAACACAGCACTCTGCAAACTTGAAAGAGGAAGTATAGGGTGTGACGCCTGCCCGGTGCCGGAAGGTTAAGTGATGGGGTCAGCGCAAGCGAAGCTCTTGATCGAAGCCCCGGTAAACGGCGGCCGTAACTATAACGGTCCTAAGGTAGCGAAATTCCTTGTCGGGTAAGTTCCGACCTGCACGAAAGGCGTAACGATAGCCACACTGTCTCCACCCGAGACTCAGTGAAGTTGAAATTGCTGTGAAGATGCAGTGTACCCGCGGCAAGACGGAAAGACCCCGTGCACCTTTACTATAGCTTTGCACTGGACTTTGAGCGTTTCTGTGTAGGATAGGTGGGAGGCAAAGAAGCCATGGCGCCAGCCGTGGTGGAGCCAGCCTTGAAATACCACCCTGAAATGCTTGGGGCTCTAACCTTGTTCCGTAATCCGGGACGGGGACAGTGCATGGTGGGTAGTTTGACTGGGGCGGTCTCCTCCCAAAGAGTAACGGAGGAGTACGAAGGTACACTCAGCGCGGTCGGACATCGCGCATGGCCTATAAGAGGAAAAGTGTGCTTGACTGCGAGACTGACGGGTCGAGCAGGTACGAAAGTAGGTTCTAGTGATCCGGTGGTTCTGTATGGAAGGGCCATCGCTCAACGGATAAAAGGTACGCCGGGGATAACAGGCTGATACCGCCCAAGAGTTCATATCGACGGCGGTGTTTGGCACCTCGATGTCGGCTCATCACATCCTGGGGCTGAAGCCGGTCCCAAGGGTATGGCTGTTCGCCATTTAAAGTGGTACGCGAGCTGGGTTTAGAACGTCGTGAGACAGTTCGGTCCCTATCTGCCGTGGGCGTTTGAGATTTGAGGGGAGTTGCTCCTAGTACGAGAGGACCGGAGTGAACGTACCTCTGGTGTTCCGGTTGTCACGCCAGTGGCATTGCCGGGTAGCTAAGTACGGAAAAGATAACCGCTGAAAGCATCTAAGCGGGAAGCTTGCCCCGAGATGAGATCTCACGAGTCTTCGGACTCCTGTAGGTCCGTTGGAGACCACAACGTTGATAGGCTGGGTGTGAACATGCAGTAATGCATTTAGCTAACCAGTACTAATTGACCGTGCGACTTGACCATATAACACCCAAGATGTCTTCCGGCAGAAGCCGGAGACACATGAAGTGTACGAAGCTTCTCTTAGATTCCACAGATTCCAGAGACACCATCCTGTCCCCCACCGGGGCGGGACACGGTTACTGCCTGGCGACCAGAGCAAGTGGGTACCACCTGATCCCATCCCGAACTCAGAAGTGAAACCATTTAGCGCCCATGATAGTGTGGATTAATCCATGCCAAAGTAGGTCATCGCCAGGCGCTTTTTACCAAACCCCTGATGCTGTTGCATCAGGGGTTTTTTATTTGAGCAAGGGGCTGGGGGCTTAAGAATTTAGAGTTACATTAAAGCACTCGCCCCGCTCTTTTCAGTTGTTTTCGAATAAAATCAGGGAGTGCATCCAGGCTCGTATATTTGGCAAGGGTCATGGGTGGTATGAAGAAGTCCGTGATGTTTAATTGAAGCGAGTTGTCCTCATGGTTTGCAAGAACTATGGCGGGTAATGTAAAGCTCATTTGATGTGAAATTATAAAGTATATTTATAACTTATCTTATTTCATGCTTTTTATATTTAAAACATTGCTATTTAACCAGTGATGTATATAAAATTGCTCGCTAATTAATAACGCTGGCATAGCTCAGTTGGTAGAGCAGCTGATTTGTAATCAGCAGGTCCACGGTTCGAGTCCGTGTGCCAGCTTCAGTAAAGTCAATAGTTACAGCTATAAACCACGATACACGCCTTGCCAAAATTAAAACAGAAGTGCAAATGAAGTGAATCTGTAAAAGGTCTTAGTAGGTGTTAGTGTGTAGAGGTATATTATTCTGTTTTGATTAGTCTGAATAATAAAAATAATGCTGAATGCTGTGCATGAACAATCAATCTATTTTAGCAGATGATGCATGACAAAAAATTCAAATATGACAAGCATTACTCCATACCCCTCTGTAAATGAAATTTTACTAAACGTATCAAATCGTATTAATCACATATTGCGAGAAAACCTGATCGGCTTATATTTATTCGGATCTTTGAGTTATGGCGATTTTAATCTGAATAATAGCGATATTGATTTGGTTGCAATTGTAAGTACACCACTCAGTCTTCATGAGCTTGAACAGATTAGGCAGTTACACCAGAAGATAGGTGAAGAATACCCAGTCTGGAGAGATAGATTGGAATGCTCATACACGCCAGTTGAACTGCTTATTAATATCATGCCACCCAAGAATCCTCGCCCTTATTATGGAGGCGGAATTTTTTATGATGAAGCAACGTATGGAAATGAATGGATAATCAATAATTATTTATTATATGAGCATGGCATTTCACTGATTGGCCCTGACTGCAAAAAATTAATTAGTCCTATTGATATCATTGAAGTGCAAAAGGCCTGTATACGAGATTTGTTTCAGGAGTGGGAACCAAAAATCATAGATTTTGACTGGCTGGATAACAGTCATTATCAATCCTATCTCGTTATGAATTTATGTCGCATTTTATATACTGTAATGTGTGGAAGTGTAGGCACAAAAAAATTGTCAGCCGCATGGGTGATAAACAAGTTTGAATTACCATGGAGCAATCTTATTGCAATTGCGGCAAGCTGGAAATATGGAGATGAAATGTTTTCCAGAAATGAGGTGATCGATTTTATTAAATTTACTATAGATACCATTGAACAAACGATGCTTTTTCATGACATGTATCCTGATGAAAAAAGATATGGAATACGTCACATAGCTGATTTTCTTGATAGGATTATTGCATGGGCTAAAACAAATAAAGAAATTACAGGAGTGGTCTTGGTAGGGTCATATGCTAGAAATCAAGCTAAAAAAGACTCGGATATTGATTTGGTGATATTGACCAATAAAGCAGATAAATATATTTCAGACTGTGAATGGCTAAAGCAATTTGGCGAAATTCAGAATATCAAATCGATAAACTATGGCGCATTAACATCGTGGCATGTTAATTATAAAAATAACCATGAAGTTGAGTTTGGTATTACCATGCCAAATTGGACTGATATACCGGTTGAGCAGGGCACAAGAGAAGTTGTAAATGGCGGAATAATTATCCTTCATGATCCGAGAGGATTATTCAGAAAATTAATGGCTGATATATAGGCACGGCATAATCTTATGTATTCAGCTCAATGCAAAATTTTTTTTGCAAAACTTAGGGAACAAAATCTTTATCTATTATCTGATATAACCACTTTACAAGATCAACCATCACAAACGTATCCTTCTTGCAATATTCAATCATTGCATTTTTTATAATATTTTTTCTAGCAGTCGGAGTAGCTGGTGAGATGAGTTCTTCAAACGCGCGCTGTGCATCACCGCCATTTGCTACCAGCATGCCATCATAACTGTGTGATTCACCAAGCAAGGCTGGCGCTACACTTTTTAAACTAAAACTACCAGCGAATGCATTGTCATAAACGGTATCGCGTATGATAGTAAGCGGATCCACAAATCTATCCAGTAATTTTAACAACGCATCACGATGTTCTGTCGAATAATCAGCGAGAGCCTGTATGCGATCCATTTCAAATCTCGCATAATAAGCGACAATTGAGCCTTGCTCACCGCATGCATCAAGCAGTGCTGGAATGAGTGCTGGCCTTGGATCATCCGCATTATCATGTAAAAATTCTTTATGCAGGGTATCAGAATCAGGTAATTGGCAAATGTGAGCGCTAAATTGGAATGGAACTTGTTCGAATGGGCGGCACCCCTCATATCTCGGAAGTGCTGGATTAATTGTTTCAAAATCTAAAAAAACCAATGGGTATTGCCAATTGGCGAGAGCAGTTTGTATGCCTTTATTATCAATATATCTTTCACCTGTCTTGAAGCATTGAACAACACGTTCCTGCATTTCATTTAAGTCAGTTAAGCGTGGATCATCCAGTGCTGTGATGCCACTGTAATACAAATCCCATTGTCGATTGTGTATCCGAGGCAAATTAAAAATACTCATCTCAGGTATATTTTTTTGTTGCCAGCAATGTTCAGTGAATCCGCATTTGGTTGGTGCGAGGCAATATGAGCCAATATCAATATCAGGTACGTCGGGTTGTTTTAATGTTGATACTATCTCAGTAATTTTTGGTTGCACGCTTAAATATTTTTCGCGGATTTCATTTGTCACATCGACTTCTGCAAATAGATTGTCAAGGTCTGGATAGCGGCAATTGGAATTGAGATGCACGATATTGATTTGTTCAATGGGCAATCCACTTTTTGCCATTATCCATACTTGCAACCCAACATCATCATAGTGTTCTGGTTTGACTTTCGTGGATGATTTGACTTCAAGAATACGCCAGCGTTTTGATTCGGGTGAAAATTGAATGATGTCAGCGCGAGCGTAGCAACCCATGTATTCAAATGCTGCTTCGTAAATAATGGGAGTGCCATTGGCAAGTAGCTCACGAGTTCTTTCTAATGCGCCTGTGAAGTCCCAGGGTTTTTTATCAATGAGCACGCCACCAGCATAATATTCCCGTGCTTTGGCGCCGACTTCATTTCCTTGCGCAAATAATGCGAGGGTTTCTGGAGTGAAAGGCGCCTCCAGTTCTGGCTGGTGTATGGTTAGGTACATGCATTTGAGGCAGCGGTAGCCTTTTAGGAGTTTGGTTTTGCTGAGGAGTTGGGGGATGCGGTTCATGGGTGAGGGCTCTGGTTAGGTGTGTGCAATATCCCGGGCGATTTTTATATTCTACATATTACTCTTAAAAAAATCAGTATAAACAAACATCTATTCCTGTAAGCTCATCGATTGTTTGTAATGAGAATGAGTTTGAATTTGTGTATAATTGATGTACAATAGAGCACAATCAATCAAAACGAGCATTTTTTATCATGAGCATTCATCATTCAGTCTTGGCATTACGTAAAGCACTCCGTTATAGCGATAGTGAAGAAGGATGCTGTCATGGAGTGACCTTGCGATGGATAGAGGCTTGCATACTTAATGAAGAAAAAATTTTTGATGCGCGAATTCAAAAAATTGATTCAGAGGGCATCTCTTTGGTCAAAAAAATTGATGCTGTAAAAGCAAAGTTGAAACGACCTGGCTTGCGGAAGATGCCTTCATCACCGACCAGGGAAGACCAGGATAGATTTGAGAAATCGCAGTATATTATTACCGATGAAAAATTTCTCTACTTTAATTTTTTGAAAAAAGAAATTCAAACGATAGAACTTAATCAAAATATCCTGGAAAAATTACGCGATGGTTTTGTTAAAGATGAGCAAATAGAAATATTGTCAGACGATCAATTTAAATATATTGCATCTATTACAGGCCATACCCATCTTGATGAAATATTAACGCAAGAAGATAATGAGTTACTGGATATTCTTTATTTTTATGAAAGTCTTGAATTATACCAATCGTCACATAATTTTTTCTTGCTTTTTAATGCGTGTCATTACCATGGAAATATTGATTCCATATCCAGAATTGCTTCTTCAGATCGTATAAAAGATCGTGGCGGTTTGATGAGAATATATTCTGAACCGGTTATTCAGACAGAAGAAGAAATCAAAACATATCTTGATGAACTTGGACAGGCTATTGAGAAATCTGTCTGTTCATCACAAGATAACATAATAATAATGTTAACCAATATGGATCATACAGTGGGTTTGTCTTATCAGCCAGAAGTGGGTTGGAAATTCATGGATATCAATCAGTATCCTTCAATAGTTTTTGAACGACACTTAACTCAGAAAATTGCAGAATATATAATAAAGGGGTTTAAAAGACCCGCTAACACCAGTTCTTATATTGCATTTAACACGTCTATTCTTGTCACTGGCAATCAAGAAAAACGAACCGAGTTAACTGAGCAGTTAAATGCAGTGAAAAAAAACCATATAATCACTCCTGTCATAGCACAGCGCGAAGAAATCGTTAATCTGTCATGGATTGCAGCACAGCAGGGTCATGCTGATATCATTATTGCATTAGGGAAAGCTGGTGCTGATCTTAACAAGACAAATGATAAAGGCTCAACACCAACCTTTATGGCCGCGCAAAATGGTTATGACAATGTTATTGGTGCATTAGGTGTATTCGGGAATAGTCGGGTTGATTTTAACAAGGCAAACGATCAAGGCGCAACACCAGCTTATATGGCGGCGAAATATGGTCATGCCAATGTTATTAGTGCATTAAGTGCATTTGGGAATGGTAGGGTTGATTTTAATAAAGCAGTTTTTGGGGATGAAAGACCTACTATAATTGCTGCCAAAAATGGTTATGCCAATGTCATTACGGCGTTAGCAAATGCTGGGGCTGACCTTAATGCCGGTAGCAATACACCTGCTTATGTTGCAGCACAAGATAATCATGCCAGTGTTGTTACAGTATTGGGAAGTGCTGGTGCTGACCTTGACAAGGAAAATGATAACCATGAAACACCTCTTTATATCGCAGCTCAAAATGGCCATGTCGATACTGTTAATGCATTAATCGCATTTGGGAAAAGTCGTGTTAGCCTTAACAAGTCAAACTATAACGGTCAAACACCAATCTATATCGCAGCGCAGAGAAATCATGCCAATGTCATTACGGTGTTAGGCAAAGCTGGCGCAGACCTCGATCAAGGAGATGATAAGTATGGCATGACACCAGCTCATCTTGCAGCTCAAAAAGGCTATGCTGATGTCATTGCCGCATTAGGAAATGCAGGGGCTGATCTTAATAAACTGCGAAAGAATGGACAAACACCTCTTTATGAAGCAGCGCGATACGGTCGTGTAAATGCCATAAAAGAATTGTTAGCGCATAATGCCAAATTGGAGATACCTTATATTGCCACAGCAAATGATTTGCGATTTTTTGCATCAAAGCAAAGTGAGAGTGTCATATCCAGAATGAATATCATAATGCAGCGACAGATGGATGATGGTGAAAAGGAAGAATCAATCTCTATTAAACCATATGACATTGCATGGATTATGGGGCATGAAAATGTTCTATCGCTAATGCGTGGAAATGTCTATGGCGTATCTGCTTCAGGAATATTTGCATCTGATACTTTAAAAGTTCACCTAAAAACAAATGAGGACACAATTCGTCCAGCAGTATTTTCTGCTTCCGAATCGTTAGGTTTATAACCGTTAATGGCAACATTTCGCCAGGGCTGCGTAAGTCGCTGGAAGGCGCGACCCTAATTCAGATTCAGGGGTTGCTCATTAGACCCCATTTTGAGACCATCGCAAGCTCAATATCTCACCATACCGCATGCCAGTTTCGATAAAAACCGTATCTTTTCAGACCTGTCAGACCAAGTAATTTTAATTTGTCGCTCAGAATATAAAAAATATTGATGTATAAAATTCAGTGTGTATTATTGTGGCCATAACAGGATAACAGCAGATAAATCTGATTTTAAAAAATAAGAGAATATTGAATGTCATATGGTCGTAATGAAAATAACAACGATCAAGTCATTGACAATACAGTCAAGACAACTTTGGATGCGCTCGCATTACAAGTGGATGGAATGAATGGTTATCTTTTTTCAATAACAGATGACATGGATAGTATAACCAGAGGATTTTACAAGGGGAGCCGAATTGCGCCAGCTTTCCTCATAGAACTATGTAAAAATATGTTGCCTTACATGAAAGAAGGAAATACAGAATTAATCAATAATTTCGGTAAAGTCATGTTGAGGTCGACAACTAATACAATGATTAATGTTGCAATGGGAATACCAACCGTATATTCAGCCGGGATGCTCGTATTTGACAAGGTTGGGGATATTTTATTAAATGAAAATGAAATGGCAGCGCTAGAGCTTAGCATTAACAATCTTAATACTAAAATGAATGAGGATGGTCTGAATTTTGGAGAGAGTGTGCTGTTAAAAGAGCTTAATTCTCTAAAATATGACTCGCAGTTAACAGGGAATTTATTCAAACTACCAGCGCGTTTTACAGAACTTATCAATAATACATTTTATGAAATCAGTAGCTACGTCATAGATAATATTAATGCATTGGGCAGCAATATTGAAAATACCCAGAATAAATCTATCACGGGAAATATTGCCAGCGCCATTCCAACGAATAATACTGCGACCACTAATATGAATTTTGGTAAAAGTAATCATGAAGCATTGAGTCAGGATTTTGCTAATGCTCACCATGACATCATAGATATTCAGAATAAAGTTGAAGTAGCTAAATCAACGAATCTTGCAGAGGTACGGAATAGAATTAATGCCGATTATGATTATTCCTCACCCAAAAACACCATTCAAATTTATCATTTACCTAAAAATGACTGGGAATCGGATGCCAATAAAGAGCCTGGTTTAATTAGAGAGAATTCTATATCACACGGATCAATTCATGCGTCCAATGATAACCGTGATGGTCGTTTACAATGGCGAGCTGAATTACCAGTGCCATTGGGGTTGGCGGTGCTTGGTGCAAAAGCAGCGGTTGATAAAATCAGGGATTTGAAAACACCAGACCATGCAAAACATATTTATGATAGTTTAAGACTCCTCGCAGATAGCTATAAAGAGGTGAAAATAGGAAACCTGTCTCTTTCATTGGATGGGCTTAAAAATTTCGCAACAAAAAACTTTCATGGACTTTCAAAAAGCGAACTTATCACCCAGCGTGAGCAAGGTGTTATCAATACGATTAACAAAGCGCTGGATGCACTGCCAAACGATGTGAATTTACGCAGGGAATGTGGATATATAATTTGTGCGATAAAAAACAAATGTCCTGAGATGCTGGATCACTATTTTTCAAATGAAGATGCTAAATCAATTCATAATAAGCTGGATAGTCAATATCAAGTGAATATGAATCGTGATATGGATAATTTTATTTCCCTGGGAAAAGATCAATCTACTAAAGCTTTTCAAGCAGCAAGCGATCTGGTTTCCAAATATCCCTATGAATCCCATGTGCATAAAATCATGGCAATTGCCGCGAAAGATGTGGGGAATTATGATTTGGCATTGAAAGAAGTAGAGCAATGTCATGCGCTTATGCAGGATAATATTCATGCAATGCAAAAAAATTGTCGTGATGAGCAGCCGGATTATTTATCGGGCGCTGATAGTTCCAGGAATCAACTAGCGGCTTTTTCAAAGCAATTTAATTCGAATATCGATCAAATAAAAATAACTATTTTACAAAAAGCCATCGCAGATTCTTCTGACAACACTAGAAATCATTATCGAGAGCAACTCGTTAACTTAATACACGACACTTTAAAGACAAATCCAGGCAATGTTTCATATTATGATATGTTGGTTAAGCTGCACGTAAATGATAACCAATATAACAAGGCAATTGAATACCAATCAAAAATTGTCGAACTCAATAAATCTCCTTTGTCATTAATACAATTAGCTGATTTATATTTTAAAAGTGGTGATAGTGTCAAGGGATATGAAACCTTTGATAAACTTTCGAATACATTTAAAGCTGGCAGTAAAGAGTATGATGATGCGCAATCGTATCTGCGTGAATGGCATGGCAGTCATGACAGCGAAGCAATAACAGATACCAAGTTAAGCAGTGCCACTAAGCAAGTTCAAATAAAAAATTCTCAAAATAAATTAGCTAAATCTTCCAGGCTTGCCAGTTCAAGTAATTTTTTTACTGGGATCAAGCCAAAAAACAGCAAGAATATTGCATCAGAGAATCATACTGAAGACAAAAAAAATGTATCCGTTAGAAATAAAGATAAAATCATTGCTGAAAAAGTAGAAAAACATTCACAAGAAAATTATCATTTGACCAAAAAAGCAGATAGCATGATCGCGCTGATTTCTTTGCTGGCAAATATGAAATTGCGTGATCGCGCCCTCAATGACACAGCTCGAAAAAGTCTGGTAGCATTAACCTCCGTTATCTCGCTTGTTAAATCTTCCATGCCATTATTCGCGAGATGTATGGGAGAGAAAAATTCATTATCCAAACAGACACATAATATCCAGAACTGGAATATGCTATTAACATGCGCATCACTCTTGCATAGTTTAGTACAAGAACTAAAGCAGCAGGGCGTCATGAAAAAGTCAGATCATCATGACCAGGTTTCTATTCAATTGGCTTTCCAAACCGCTTCACTGATTCCAGTTCTTTATGAAATCAGCTTCATGGAGATAATTAAAACTGCTAAAAATGATCCTACGGCAATTTTTTTCAGTGCTACTTCCATTTTGTCAACGGGTTTACACATTCATCAGTCGGTTTGTAAGTTATATAAAATGGAATTATATGATTCATATGACTATCATTTTGTTGCAAACTCCCTGTGGATAGCTCCAGCGGTTTATAGCATTGCTACCAATCTTGGGGTTGTTGCGTATGCTACTGGGCAGATCGCGGGAGGTCTTGCAGTCATCTGGGCAGAACCGTTTACAGGAACGTGGATGCTTACCCAGGGTGTAGGGACATTAGGGGGAGTTACTATTGCAGCGTGTATAGGCGCAGATTATTGTGCTGAATCAGATCGTGTTAGCGCACTTGCTCACAATGCGCAATTACTCGCTGAGAAAGAAGATTATTTGGGAGCGATAGGAAAACTGGATGAAAGTCTGAAAAGCAAGCCAGATGTAAAAGTAGAAATGCAACGCGGTCTTTATCACTGTCAGCATCATTTCAAGCAAGAAAATAATGAAAAAGTGAAAGAAGAAGCTACCAAGTGGCTGCAAAAAAAAGATATTAGTGCAGACGATCGTCTTAACTTTTTGAATTTTCGCCTATTGATATCCATTAAAAATTCGGGTGTGAGTAATGATGCTGATGAGTTGTGGGGAATGTATACTGCATTCGCAGGAAACCCAGATAATAAAACAGAAAATGAGAGCAGTAAATTCAGAGATGCCTTAAAAAATAATATGGCGATGCTGCTTTACAAGTCAGCCACTGAAAGTGGCGACCCGCTATCCTCTATTAATAAGCTGGATCATGCGAAAAAACTTTTGCCTAATGATGATTCCATTCCAAAGCTGCGCCGAATATTTGAGTATGATTATGATTATAAAAGTGGTAATCAATCCCAGCTGTTGGAAAAGTGTGTAAGTAGTCTTACAACCAACCCTAAGGATTCTTTGGCTCTAAAGTATTCAGGATTAGTAAGCATGCAACAAAAAAAATATAAATCCTCACAGCATTACTTTAACTTGTGGGTAATGGCGGAGCCTGATAATGTCCAACCGCATGCTTTGCTATCACGGTCAGCCTTGTTGCAGGAAGATTTGGTTGCCGCAAAAATTTATGCGAAGAATGCAATGGAATTATCAAAAAAACTTTACGATGAAAATACTAATCAACCGCTTGTCAATACTGACAAGCCTCAGTTGAATCAGGATCAACTGGATGAGCTAAAATCGCAATACCTTGAATCTAAAAAAAATTACGCCACCATACAACAAGGAATAATAACGTTATATACTAATTCACTTGCTCAATCTGCCGGAAGGGTTTCAGCAGAAGCAGTGGGCATGCTGGCCGGAAATTTTTGCAAGTTATTTTCCGAAAATAATGAAAGAAACTCAACATCACATTTCTCATTTTCCATGTGGCAAAAGCCTGGATCTTACTTCAATCATTCTGGCGGCCAACATTCAAATTCATACGGATGTTCACGACGTCTTTTTTAAATTAATATTAATCAGCAAAGGTAAAATCATATGAGCAACACGAGAAGTAGTTCGGTATCAACGTCATCACAAAATATTTTAGACGTGACTGAATCTTTTTATGAGATTCTTTCAAAGGCATTATATAGCCATCAAACCTGGTCATCATTCTTTGGCTCATTTTCATCTTCTATTGGCTCGATGATATTGAGTGTTGTATTAAATAACTTTATTTCCACAGCTGAAGTATCGCGAAAGGAAGACGTTGCAAGAAAGAAAATTGCTGATGCGTTTAGCGAGGCCATGATTTGCCTCGACAAGACTTTTCATTTTAGCGATGCCCGTGCGTTTCTTGAGGTCGCTAAAAAGCAATTTGACCATTCATTTTTAAGCCAAGTGAAGACCAGTGACCATTATCAGCAAATATATATCAATGTTGTTTATGCGCTCGCACTATCCAGGATTCATCTGGGTGATCTTGATCATGCTCTTCGTGACATTAAGCAATGCCAAGGTGATTTTCCTGGAATTGATTTTAGAAGACATGATATTGATAATTTGAAAGGGATAATATATTTAAAAAAGAAGCAATATGTAGATGCCAATAAAGCCTTCTTATCTTCATTGCGAATTCTTCCTAATCAGCAAACAATTATTCATTTGAGATTGCAATGCTTTATGAAAGATAAGAGTCTCGTTCCAAATGAAATAAAATGGCATGAAATAGCCTGTTATTTGTCTAATTCATCCTTATTCCAGACGGTCACCATAGATGCCTATATCTTTGAAGTTAATCTTGCGCATATAGAGGCTTTAATAAGTACCTATTCTTACAAACGAGCATTTGAAAAATTGAGTGCGATTGAGAAACAGTATTCTAATGTTGTGCTGTCCACATCGGATCAGAAAAAACTCTATGAATTGATTTTGGTCGTTCTGAATAAATTACAAGAGTCTGCTCCGACTGATGAGGATGTCACTAAGAAAGCACCTGAATATAATTCTGAATTCCTATTCCCTCAAATGGATGCGTTTCTGCCACAAAAGGAAAAGTTATTAACTCATGAGAATTTAATACAATTGCTTGAATTATATAAAATCAAGCTGCTTGTTTTAAATGACTCTGTTCAAAATGTCATTAATATTAATAAGCAGATTCAAATTAAACAGGCTGTAAAAAAAGAGAAAAAAGTTTCTAATAAAAGCGATTTATCAAAAAACCATTACCGTCTTTTCCCAATGACAGCTCTGTGCGCTGTGACTGCTATTGGATGCGTACTTAACAGGAAAAAATTGCGCTGAGGTGTATTATGCATTACCTTACTGAGCTTTGCGTTGATATCAATAATTTTTACTACAACTTATATAAAGATTATCAGCGTTTATTAAATTTAATTCATCCAAATAGGGTGTTTTTAAATGATGATTGCTATATTCCAGGTGGTGAAGGCGAATGTTATCCCATCATTATGCAAGATTTATTCAGTGTTGATTACATCCTGACAAGAATGAAAATATACTCTCCTTCAGAGGTTCATCAACATTTACGCAATCTGCAATCATTTGTCACCTCTGCACTATCACTTAAGTTGCCTCGTGATGCACACAGAGGAATCAGGATACATGCGCAACTCATAGAAATAGCGAGTAAAAGGCTAAATGAATTTATTAATCAATATGACTATAAATTATCTCAGCCTTATAAAGCCAATACAGCTTTACTGATGGTTAGCATGCTTTTTGAATCCGCGAAACAGGCCTATCGTCCAAACCTTTCTCCTGATACACCTTTAGTAAGAAATATTGTTTCTGGTGAAACATTGAATTTGACCTCGCTTGCAACAAAAATAGCGGAATCCACAAAAATTACTCAAAGAAATTTGCAGTTTATTGCGATAGGTGTTACGAGTAATGGCGCATTATGGGCCACAACAAATTATCATACGCCGGTTATATACCCATTGAATTATTTGCTTTCACAAGATCTTTACAAGATCGCTCAGGATTTTAGAAATGAATATAAAACATCTCATCATCAGAAGCATACTGGCAGATTGACTTTTTCTTCGCATATTCATGCAGAAACCATGCTAGCCAGTTTAAGAAATAAATTGGACATCAAACATATTTTTATTATTGATGGTAATGGCAAGAAAGTAGAAAACTGTCCTTGTTGTTCGCATTATTTATGCACCCAGGGTTTTAGCTGTGAACCTCATATGGAAGAAATTAAAAATTATCAGCTTCCAACATCGTTACAGATTACGGATGTGACTGATTGGGCGTACGCGGTGCAAAATAAATTGACTCAAAATACCTATGAAATTATTCCATTTGTTCTTGATCACAATGCATTATCTGAAGAGGCGATCAGAATTGGTACGGACATGCTTAAACAAATGGTTTCATTCATTCCCTATGATCAGGTAGATGATGATTTACCTCAACTCGATCAAATTTTTTTGACAATTAAAGAACATTACCCATTTTCATTAATTGATGAAAATGGCTTAAAGCATACATATAATACAGCTCGCAAATTAGCAGAACCAGAAGCTGACGAATTAAACCGGACAATCATACGAGCAAACACCATTCAAAAACGCATTCCTAATTTTCGCTTAAAATTATTTGATGATGGTCGATTAAAATCAGCTCCCGATGGTATAAATCTGGAGCCTGCCAATCCAGATTCCCCAAGATCAGTACTATTAACTGATAAATTGAATACGTGGTCTAAGGATAAGCACCCATCCATACAATTTGGGGAGGAAAATACACTGTCAACCATTACCATGCGAAGAACAAGCTGATATGAATCTGCAACTCAGATGTTTTACTGTCACATGCCAATACAGGCAGAAATCTTGTCTTCATGTAAGACATTCCCCAGACCTTGTGAATGGCTATTGTGTCGGCATGGCTGCACGGATAGAATGCGTTCTGTAGTCATGGATTGACTAGCGGTGAATGAAAGGATTCTGCAACCACTCCTCGTTTTGTGTTTGCATGGATGCAAGATTATCAAGGAAGAATTAAAGATTTATTAAGGGCAGCCCCAAAACTGCCCTTTTTTTTCGCGTACGATTTTCCTGACCCCGTGAACATTTACCTGGATTTAATGGCATCCGGATTGGGCTTTAATTTATCGCTTATTTCACGCACGATTTTGACTTTCATTTAAAATTATTTGATGTATGTCTGGAAACTGCCTGATCAATATCTCAAATTCATCCCGTTCTAAGACATAAAGAATGCAAGGAGTGATGGCTTTGCATGTTGCAGTCCGCATAACATGATGAAGCAATGCCTGCTCTCCAATAAAATCTCCCGCTATTAAGGTCGCAATCTCACTATTTACACCCTCTCTCTCTTTGATTACCCTGATTACGCCACGCACAATGAGATATAAGGCATCATCCATGCCACCCTGACGAATAATATATTCACCTGGAAGCGCATGATATTCCTTTAATAAAGGTAAAATTAACATTAAATTATCGTCGGGTATATTTTTGAATAGAGGCACATTTCGTAGTAAATCAAGAGGATTGAGCCTCATTTTTTCTGGCCGCTCATTACCTAATTTATGGATTTCTGCAATATATTTTTTAGTAATTCTATCCGCTACTGATTGTGGAATTAATCCTTGCTTGACCTGATTATTAATGGATTCATATTTTGCATACAATAAATTTCGTTTGGCAAAGCGATTTTGCATATCATTTACAAATTCGGGAAATTGGTTGGCAACATAATCAAGATATTTTTTCGTTGCGTTATGCCATTCTAAATATTTATCCATGACTTCCTTGATTAGGCCATTCTTAATTTTAATTTCCTTATTGTTTAGATATTCAAGAACAGCAATACAGCTCTGATAGGCTCCCCACTTTTCTTCATAATCTGTAATTGTGTAGTGAATCCGTAATCGATTAACCACGCTAGATAATAGGGGGATTTTTTCAAGAAATCCTAATTCATATAACAAATGATTAAGTTGTAAAGTGGAAATTCCCTTAGTGACTTTACCGTGAAATCGCATTGAATCAATTTCCATATCTACCATATGATTAAGAACAAGATATGCCTGCTGACTCAGCGTTCCATTGCCAAGCATTTCGTAATACAAATATTTCTCTTTTGCAAGACATGATAAAAATAACAATTTTTTTTCTTTTTCATCCGAAAGATTGGTATCTTCAAGATGCTGCAATTCCATACTTTTTTTCTTTATTGTTTTCTCACAGTCGGATTGTAATTGCTTTGCTATTTGCATCGAAAACAAACCGCCATTTTGCAGCGCGGGTATCTGGGCAAGCGTCATATTTTCTGCTGCAATTTCCGCTGCAATTTCAGCAAAACGATCAGATAATAATAAACGATCTAGCCGCAGCCAATGGATCAATCTACCCATCGATGAGCCTTGTACAATAATCGTAAATAGTACGACTCCCATCACAATTGAAACAAGTAATTCATGCTCAGGTACCAAATTACTAATGCTAAGTACCATGGTTAAACCAATTGCTCCCTGTATGCCGCCCCACCAGGTAATGGTTTGAAACCTCCGGTTAATTGGAACAAAATTGGGTATTTTGGCTAAAACTGGTATCAGCCCAAAGACCATGACCGCACGCGCAGTGAGCATGGATACGATTACAATCATGATAATGGGCAGTGACTTGATTAATATAGCCGGATTAATGCTGAATCCGACCATGAGGAATATTAGAGAATTGACGATATAGGTTAGAAATTCGAGTATTTTCGAGGTGTAGTTTTCAGCGTCGGGTGTAAATTTGGTTTTGCGCCAATAAGCCATGACGACTCCAGATGTAATGGCAGCCATTACGCCACTCACGCTGAGTACAACTTCTGCAAGAATAAAGGATGCATAAGCTAAAATAACGGTTAACGAAATGACAATTAAAAGTTCTTCTTCCATCCACATTATTACGTAGCCGGTGATGAATGAAGTTACCAAGCCGACAAATATGCCGCCAAAGAAATTCCAGCTGAATTGATAAATACTATCAATAATAAGGTGTTCTGTTGTGAAGCTGGAAGCAAACATCACAAAAAGGATAGTCTTTAGCACCACAAATCCGGTTGAACTATTAAACAAACTTTCTCCTTCAACCAAAATAGCCAATCTTTTTGGGACACCTATTTGTCTGAAAATAGCAATCACAGCAACATTATCTGTCGCACTTAAAATTGAGCCCAGCAGCAATGCTGTTAAAAAATTCAAAGGCGTTAAAGCACTCACAAAAATACCAATTAATGTAGTCGATATAAATAATCCTGGCACTGCAAGAGCTAATATTGGCAGAATATTCTGTTTTAATAATCGGCCATCCATGGAGAAAGCGGCCTCAAAAATTAAGGTTGGCAAGCAGACATACAAGAGAATATCGGGATAACCCTGATAATTCGCCAATTGCCCAAACATACCCTGATGGTTTTTTGTCACAAAAGAAATTAAAAAACCCGCGATAACCAAAAGCACAGTAAAAGGTATTTGTGAATATTTGCTGATTAGTTTAGTGATGGATGAGATAACCAGTAGAATGCTAATGATTGCGATAATTTCGACAGTGACATTTTGCATGTGTGAATCCCTTTACGGAGAGTTTTAAGAATCACTTCCAAAGTACATGATTATATATTGGCATTGGTTTCCAGCAAGACGTTTTTATTCTGCTGCCACTGCCTATGATGCTAATGAATCAGTTTGACTTGTCTGCTTCATGTAGTTATTGTTTATGTTTGGAATTTATCGAACACGGTGCACTTATGCGGTTCATCTATCTTTTCCTTGCAGTGCTTACAATGTCGCTTCCCTGTGTCTCATTTGCAGATAATAATCACCTCAGCATTCCTATTATTCTTTATCACAATCTAAATCCTAATGTTCCAGGCAGCATGACTGTCACTCCGCAAAAATTCGAAGCAAATTTAAAACTGCTGAAAGATAGTGGATTCACATTTATTCCATTGAAGCAAGCCGTGGAGTATTTACAAGGTAAGCGTGCCACACTTCCCCCCAAACCCGTTGTTGTCACCGCAGATGATGGCTGGGAATCCGTTTATACCTATATGTATCCCATTATAAAAAAATTCAATATCCCAGTGACTTTATTTATTTATCCTGAGAGTATTTCAAGTGGAAAACATTTCTTGTCATGGGATCAATTAAAAGAATTAAAAAATACAGGACTGTTCGATATACAAGGACATACTTATTCGCATCCAAACTTTAAAGTTGCAAAAAAGAAACTCTCACCAGCTGCTTATGAACAGTTTGTACAGAAAGAATTATTCACATCCAAAAAAATATTAGAAGATAAAATGGGGATTAAAGTTACTTTGTTGGCATGGCCTTTTGGAATTTATAATGAATACCTTGAACAGCAAGCAGAAAAAGCTGGATATACCATGGCATTTACGATTGGTTACCATACCGCTAATCGAAGTTTTAAACCAATGGAACAACCCCGTTTCATGATTGTTGACAAGCTAGCCAAGCAAACCTTCGATATCATTTTAAGCAGCGCAACTCCAAAATCAAATGGCAACTCCAAACATCAGGTTGCAGTGCGAACATCAGTTACTTGATGTTCTCTGCTGTACATTGATTTTTGGCAAGGTATACATAAGATTGCCGGTACATTAATTGCAAATATCAGTTCTATTTCAGAGATCAATTTTTAGTATCAAACGGAACTACAATATCGGGATTCTGCTAAACCTTTTTATCCTGCCTGAAACAGCGA
>Ga0206990_1065_pt1 | contig 24293 bp, 24 predicted proteins | sample Alteio_BWMinCont_8_FD_153283 | JGI IMG/M metagenome (GOLD analysis project Ga0206990, IMG submission 153283) | Enriched cells from forest soil in Barre Woods Harvard Forest LTER site, Petersham, Massachusetts, United States -... | ecosystem: Environmental > Terrestrial > Soil > Temperate forest >... | reverse complement strand
TCGCGCAGCCGCCCAGCCAGGCGATTCATCTCGTTGGCAATCACGCCAAAGCTATCAGGGCTTTTGCCCAAGCTGTTCCATTCGGTGCGGTGCGCCAAGTCGCCTGATGCAATGCGGCGTACATCGCGCGAAAGCTGTTGGATCGGTCGCAGCACAAAAATAAGAGTTCCAGCCGCAACCAGAATTGCAGCTCCGGAGAGAGTCCAAAGAATCAGGAGGCTCTTCGTTGTATGACCGCTCGCCGCTCCCAAGGGCGCCAGCTCGCGATGCACCCAAACCGCCAGCACCAGCGACAATGTCACCAGCAGCAGGCATCCGAGCATCAGGCGCTGAGTCAGGTTGAGCACGAAGTTCCCTTCAACACCATTCTGTAGGAAAGAACAGGAATAGCCAAGGACGGCTACTCCGCAAAGTATTTTGGCCTATCGGATGTTAGCCATGTTCGTGGCTTGAGCGATCGGAGACTGTCCCAATCGGCAAACCGCGTACCCTCGCTCCTGATAGGGGCAATCCATCCCAGCCGGAGCCGCGCCATGCACCACGGTCCATGAAACCTGCGGATACTTCTCTTGCAATCGATGGAAATCCGCAGCAGTGAAATGGTTGAGTCCGTAGGTAGCGTTGCTCATCTCCTTCCACTCTGTGGCCAGATCGGGAAAGAGCGATACCACTCCGCCATCCTTGAAGTAGTCCGCCAGCGCCGAGCGTTCTGCAACCGCACGGAAACCATGCACATCCGTGCCTTCATCTTTGAAGTAGCGTGAATCCACCGCAAACACCGCATCGGCCGGCGTATTGCGCCGCACCCAGAGCAGGGCATTTACCCACGGATTAGAACTGGTTGCGGCAGGCAACTCGATCTGCGGGCTGCTCGCGTATGTCTCCCGCGCTACAAAGAACATCCCAATCGCCAGCGGTATGGAAATAGCCGCCAGCACCCAGGACCGTCCCTTAGCCCAATACTCGCCAATCACCCCACCCAGCAGCAGCACAAAGACCAGTGTAATCAGGTGGAATGCGCGGAGCGGCTGCAAGCGCGCAAACATATCGAATTCGTGCGTGGAGGAAAACACCAATCCCGCCGCAATCGCAAGCAGCCCAAATGGAATCATGGCGAAACTCAGCCGCCGGAAGCCGGGCTCAGTTCCGCGCAGATTGCCTCTCCAGAACCAGGCCAGAATCGCCAGAGGAGCCAGCATTCCCAACCAGTGGTACCAGGACCAGTTCGACAAAAAGAAGTAGTCCCGCGAATACAACGCCTCGCGGTAAGGCCCAGTCGCCGGAGCCAGATGAAAGCCCGTCGGAAGCACGCCGGCCATCAAGCCAATCGGCGCAAAAGAAGCCATCACTGGAATCTCTTCATGCACCTGCCGCGTCTTGGTCTGTTCCGCCACCCACATCACGCCAACGAGGAAGACCAGATACACCACCATCTGGGGATGAATCGCCGCCATCACCATGATGGTCACGCCCATGCGAACGTATTTGCGTTCCAGAAAGCCGGACAACGCAAATAAAGTCAGGGGCGTGGAAATCGACCGCGCCGTCAGATAGGGGTCCATCAGCAGCAGGGAGGTGTTGGTTGCGGGCATGGCCAGCACGGCGGTTATCACCAGTACGGCGCACCAGCGTGCGCGCGGCGACTGGAAACAAGCCGAAACCAGCATCCAGGAGGAAACCAGCATGGCAAACAGCGTCGCCACATACCAGCCCAAGATCGTCCAATCCATCGAAAGATGCGTCAACCGAGCTGTCCAGGCCAGAACGGGACTGAAGAGCGAAAGGCGCCCATGGGACAGGAAGAACTCCGTCGCAAATGGATACAGCTTCGGGTTGAGCAACTTCCGCGCGGCCGGAATATAGATTTCGGCATCCTCGACGCCAAGATGGTATCCGTGGATGACTAAAGCCGCAGCGGTTAAAGCTCCCAGACGCAGGATGGGCAGCCGCCCGTCCGGGGCAGAACTCATGAATTCTCCTTGAATGCTAACGAAATCGTGTCGTTCTGCGGCTTCAGTTGCAGGGCAGGGAAGTCGAAGATCCCCCGGCGATAAAGTCCCGCGCGTGCTGCGACACAATCCATCGTAGTGCGCAGCACCATCAATCCGTAAATTGTGCTCCGTCTCAAGTTGATCGAGGAAGCCTCGGGGAAGTAGCGCGTCGGGCAGGATATCTCGCCAATCCGCGCGCCCAGGTAGATGCACTGCGCCAGCAGTTGATTGTCGAAGGCAAAATCCTCTGAGTTGGCGCTCAGCGGAAGTGACAGCAGCATCTCCCGGCTGTAGGCGCGAAAGCCCGTATGGTACTCCGACAGCTTGGCTCCCAGCATCAAATTCTGAAAGAGGGTCAAAGCCCGGTTTGAAATGTACTTGTAGACCGGCATTCCCCCACGCAGCGCACCGCCGCCCAGAATGCGCGAGCCCAGCACCATATCGTACACGTCATACGCAATCATGCTAGCCATCGGCTCCACCAGCAACGGGGAGTACTGGTAATCCGGATGAAGCATCACCACAATGTCAGCGCCTTCGTTCAGCGCCGCGGCGTAGCAGGTCTTCTGGTTGCCGCCATAACCCCGGTTGCACTCATGTGCATGAACCTGCAATCCCAGTTCGCGGGCCACGGCCACTGTCGCGTCGGTGCTGTGATCGTCCACCAGGATGCAGGTATCGACCGCATCGGGGATCTCGCTTACCGTTCGCGTTAAAGTCTTCGCAGCGTTGTACGCAGGAAGAACGGCGACAATTTTTTTGCCGTTAATCATCTCATCAACCAGAACTGCATTTGATCCCTTGCACCATGATACGACGGCCCCTCGTCCATGGCGTGAGCAAACTTGACAAATCACGCTATTGCCGTTCTCTTCCTTAGACGGCTATATCGACGGCATCAACATACGCAGCAGCAGAAATCCCGCCACCCCGGCAAAAAAGACCAGCGCCATGCGGATTCCGGGCTCACGATTCACCTCGGGCACAAGGTCGGTAGCCGCTACATACAGCGCTACGCCTGCCGAAACCGGCAGCCCGTAGCGAACCATATTCGGCACTAGGCCAATTACCAGCACCCCCAACAACGTCGCTGCGGCAAGGGCCACGGCCGAGAAGAGCGCCGTCCGCCGGCTGCTGCCGCTGGCCAGCATCACCGAAGCCATGGTGAACCCCTCCGGAGCCTTATGCAGGAAGATCGCCGTAAAGACCAGCCAGCCCAGCAGGGAATTGATCGCAAACCCCGATCCAATCGCCACTCCATCGAAGAGCGCATGAACCGCCAGCCCGCCCAGCACCGAATAGCTGGTGTGTGCCGAAACGAATTCATGATGATGTGTTTCTTTTCCAAAGTGAAAATGAGCAACGATCGTGTGCTCCAGAAAATGCAGCGCACAGTACCCGGCCATTACCAGCACAGGAGCCAGTTTGGCATCCAGCTTGAGGCTCTCCGGCAGCATTTCGAGCACCGAGGTCGCCATTAGAAAGCCAGCGCCCAGCGCCACAAAGTAACGCAGATACTTCTGCACACCCTCGGCCCTGACCAACACCAAACCGCCGGCCACATCCGCCAGAGCCGCAACCGTACCGAGCAGTAGAGAGAGTTTCAGCATTTGTCAGGATACTACGGCAAGCAGAGCTACGCCCTTCTTCCCGCAGTATCCGCACTCGCAACCAGCACCACCACGGCAAGTCCCAACACTGAGATCACGCCCTCCACATTGACGCTGCGATTGTGCAGCTTATCGAAATCCATTCGCGCAGAATTTTCTTTGGGTACCGCGTCGATCACCCCACCTGCAGCTGCACGGTCCAGCTCCATAGCCGGAATGATCCTGTATTGCGAATAAGCAGTCAGTGCCACCATCGCCAGCACTAACCCCAGCGAAGCCAGCGCCACGCGCGGCTTGAAAATCCCCCACGCCGAGGCCAACGCAAACAGCGCCATCAGCACCAGTCCGCACACCAGCCCCATGCCATGCAGAATGCGCAGCAACCCGCCGACAATCTGCCCAGCGGCATGAGTATCCGGAGCAAGCTGTGTAAAGGTGACCGCCGCTACAACGGGAAAGAAAATCTCCGCGCCCAGCCACACAATCAACGCCAGCAACAGTAGTGTGCGAATCACCGTCTTCATAAGACCACCTCGGCTTTGAAAGGGCGTGGCTTTAGCCACGCCGTAGAGCGAATCAAAATCAACGTGGCTTTAGCCACCGAGGGAATGTCGATTTCGTCGCAATTCTTACAACTTGAACTTGATGCTGAAAACTCTCGTTTATTGCCGTCCCAGCGCCCGCCGCAACACCGTCTCCAGCGCCGACTTCAACTCCACATATTCCTCGCCCGAAAGCTTGCCCGCAATCTTTTCGCTTTCGATGGCAAACAACTCTTCCTTGAGCGCATCGAGAAGCAGCTCGCTACGCCTCTTTGGACTCGGCGTATTGAACACCTCGACCTGCGGCTCTGCGACAGCCGCTAAGGCAGCAGGTGCCGCCGGAGCAGGCTTACGCAGCAGGAAAGCCGCCGCTCCCACCAGCACCAACGCCAGCCCACCCAGAATCCAATACTTGTACTTGCTCAACGGATCAGGCGTGTCGATGGGGTCGCCCAAGCCGCCGCCTGGCTTGCCTCCCGGCCCGTTCGGAGCCGGCCCCGCGCCGCCTGCCTGTCCTGCCTGAGGCCCGCCAGCATCGGCCTGCGTATCGCGCGGAAACGCACCCGTACCGGATACGCCAAACTCCAGCGGCTGCCCCGGCTTCACGCCCCGCTCCAGAAAGGTTTGCCCATTCACATCTCCCGGCACTATCTGAAAGCTGGTTCCGGCTGCGGGCTCGAACTTCATGCTCTTGGGCAGCAGAACGGCAAAGTTATCTGCATCCTGCATCAGCTTGGGCGCGAACTTATACGTGCCGGAGTAAGGCACATGATAGGTCAGTTGAAAACGCGTTCCGCTTTCCCCCTCATTAGGCCGGATCGGAAACGAAAACGTGTAATGCCCCTTAGGCTGCACCGGGTCCGGAGTTGCCGCAATCGGCATCCCGCTCGGTCCTACCGTCGCTGCGCCTTCCAGCGTCGCATCCGGCGGAAGCACCACTTCATAGCCGTGCTCGTTCGACTCAGTGCGCGGCGGGGAAGAGACGTTCTTGACGAAGTAATTCTCCGTTACTTTGATCTGGCCATTTTCAGCCTCCAGCCGCAGTACATCGGCCTCCGTCGAAACACCCTCAACTTTCGTCGCCACGTCATAGACTGTGATCTCAACCTGTGTTGTTCCAGGCGGCACATTCTTGAAGTAAGCGCCCTTCTCATGCTCCACGCGAATCAGGTAAGGAGCCTCTGTGGGCGTGGTCAGCGTGAACTGTCCCTTAGCATCGGTCTTGGTCGTGCCTACCTCGTCCAATGCGGCGGCGAGGCTGAGCAGCGTGACCTTGTCGCCGGCAGAAACCTTACCGTTGGTCTTGTTGGTCACTGTGCCATGAATCGTTCCAGCCCAAGCCAGAGAACTAGCCGCAAACGTGCCGATCAATACAAGCGGCGCAAAAAATCTACCCAATCTCAAAGCAAAACCTCTCCTGAATCTCGAATCGAATCGCAACACACAGAACACAGCGAATCGCGCGACGACTAACCGCGCACTGATCCCTGTTCCCTGATCCCTGTTCCCTGCAACGCATCCATCTCCGCCAGCACAGTAGCCGCTTCCTTCTCCAGAATCTCGCGCTGCGCAGTGTAGTCCTCCTGCGGATACTTGCCTGCCTGATACTCAAAATTCAAATCGCGCAGGTTGGCGTAGATCTGCTCCTTCAACTCTTCCAGAAAATCCAACCGCGTCTTCTGTCGCTGCGCAATCGCAAACTTCTCCGGCCAGAAGGTATAAAGAAAAAGCGCCAACGCCAGCACTCCACCTAGAATCATTCCTGTCGAACTCGCCATAGCAATCCCTCAGTACTGCTTTCTTTCCGCCAAGTGAAAATCTGGGTGCCCCATCCTTCGCGCCTTTGCGAAGGGTGGGAGACTACAGATTTCAGCTCTTACTCAATCCCCGTCTCGCGTCGTATCCGCTCGCGCATCGCCTCATCCGCTGGACTGCTCAGCCCCTTCGCAACCGCCAATTTAGGCTGCTGCTTGGCCCAATGCCGCACCAGAAAAATCGTCCCCAGCAACCCCAGCAACGCCACCGCGAAGGGCATGATCCACGCCACCAGATCGAAGCCCTGCGTCGTAGGCGCTCCCAGCACCGTGCCGCCGTAGCGCTCCACAAAGCCGTCCAGAATCGCCTTCTCGCTCAGCCCACTCGCGATCCCGCTTCGCAGTTCATCCATCTCGCCGCCACGATTCGGGCAACCCACATGGTCGCAGCCCAGCAGAGTCTGTGCGCACCCGCAGGTACACATCAGCTTGCCGCCAATCTTGTTGAAGCGAGCCTGAGAATCGGTAGCGCCGAGCGAAAAGCAAACCACCGCCGCCACTAGAAGAGCCTGTGCCACGCGGGCCAAACTCGAAGGGAAAATTCGGCGCATCAATCCCCGCCCCCAGCCACGCTCACAGCGGCCTGTCCCGCCATTTGTCCGGGTTTTGCCGCCGGTACCGCGACCGCCGCTCGCGACGGGCTCAGGTTCGGCACCATCGCCACCAGCGTTCCAAAGACCACCACCCCAAGTCCAATCCAGATCCACATCACCAGCGGATTGAGAAATGCCTTGATGATCGGCAGCCCGGTCGCCTGATCCGTGCCCTCATACACCAGGTACAAATCCCAGCGCATCGTCGAGTGGTTGGCCACCATCGTCTGCGGCTGGCCATTCACCGCATACACGCGCTTCTCAGGTGCCATCGGCTGATCCAGAATCTTCTTGCCGTTCTCATACACATCGATCAGCGAAAATTCCGAATCGTAGTTCGGATTCGACTCCTGCGTGTTGCCCAGGTTTTTCAATGTGTAAGGCCCGATCGACATCGTGTCGCCGGTGCCCATCGGCATCTCCGCACTGCGATTGAAGGCATATCCCGCGAACCCGATAAAGATGATCACCAACCCAAAGTGAACGATGTATCCGCCATAGCGCCGCGTGCTGCGCCTGATGAGAAGCACCATCGAAGAAAGGAAATTCTTGCCCGTCTGGCGATGCACCACACCGGCTCCGCGCAGAAACTCAGAGGTGATCGCAGTCGCCACAGCAGCCGCCAATGCAAAGGTCATCAGCGAGTAGAAGACCCCCGAATCAGCCCACGGCTTCAGGCCCACAGCAATCAACGCGATCACCGTTGCGGCAAACGCAATCCCCGGCAAAACAAAGTTCCGCCGCAGGCTCTTGAACGAAGAAGCACGCCATGCCAGCAGCGGCCCAACCCCCGTCAGCAGCAGCAGAAATATTCCAACCGGAACCTCGGTGTAGCGGTAGTATTCACCGGAAACCGTAGTCTTCGTTCCCTGCACATACTCCGAAATCACCGGGAACAGCGTCCCCCAGAGAATGGTGAAGCAGGCCGCCAGCAACACCACGTTGTTGAACAGAAAACTCGACTCGCGGCTCACCAGCGACTCGATGCGATGCTCCGACTTCAGATGATCCTTCTGCAAGATGAAGGTAAACAGACATACAGACATCACGATCACCAGGAAGGTCACAAACCATCCCCCGATCGACGACTGCGCAAAGGCATGAACCGAGCTGACCAGCCCAGCACGCGTCAGCAGCGTGCCCAGAATCGACAGCATGAAGGTGGCAAAGATCAGCCACACATTCCAGCTCTTCATCATGCCGCGCTTCTCCTGCATCATCACCGAATGCAGAAACGCCGTGCCCGTCAGCCACGGCATCAGTGAAGCATTCTCAACCGGATCCCAGCCCCAGTACCCGCCCCAGCCCAGTACCGCATACGCCCAGTGCATGCCGAGGAAGATGCCGATGGTCAGGAACATCCACGTCATCATCGTCCAGCGCCGCGTAATGTGAATCCACTTCTCGCCGGGATAGCGCATCATCAGCGCGCCGAGCGCAAACGCAAACGGCACCGTGAAGCCCACATAGCCCAGGTAAAGCATCGGCGGATGAATCACCATCTCCGGATACTGCAACAGTGGATTGAGCCCATTTCCATCCACCGGAGCGATCCCGCCCAACACGCCCGCAAACGGCGGCACTTTGAAATTGAGCAGCACCAGGAAGAAGACCTGCACCCCGGCTAGAATCGTTCCCGCATAGGCGTGCAGCTTCACATCCGACTTGTGCGTCAGCCGCAACACAAATCCATAGGCTGCCAGCAGCCAAGCCCACAAGAGTAGCGAGCCTTCCTGGCCGCTCCACATTGCCGCAAACTTGTAAGCCCCGGGCAGCGCGATATTCGAATGCTCGACGATGTACTCGATCGAGAAATCGTTATGGAAGACCGACCAGATCAGTGCAAACGCCGCCGCCGTCACGGCGAAAAACGTGCCAATCCCCGCTCGCCGCGCCGTCTCCGCCAGCCGCTCCGGAGCTATACGTGCAGGCCCGCCCACCGCCAACAGCCGCAACGCAACACCGCCAGCGAAAAGGTTGTACGCCGCCAGCGCCAGCCCAATCAGAAGCGCAAAACTACCAAATGCCGCCATATAGTTCCTATAACTCCAAACCCGCCAACATATTCCCTATCGATTGTCGCACCCGTTGCAGAGCAGGACAACGCAGCCTGCCAAGCAAATCCCATCCTATGGAAAACCGCCCTCGTTAGACTCGTCACAAGAATCGGCGTTTGCGCAGAATTCCCCAGTCGATGACCGCTATGCAGGCAATCGCCACCCAGTAGTCCAGAAAATGCCACGCAGAAAAGACGCGCCCCAGCAGAAGCTTGCCAGCCAGGGTGAGACGAAATGCGTCCAGACCCGGAGAATGATACAGCCGCGACAACTCCACCAGCGCGGCAAAGATGGCCGCCGCCAGCCCAAGCACCCAAGCCTTCCGCCGTGGCTGAAGCGCTGCCAGCAGCAGATATACCATCGCCGCCCACAGCACCGAACCGCCATATTTCACCACAAAGACCGGCAGCCCAAAAGAAACCAGGCGCAGCGCCAGTCCCGCCGCGATTACAGCCAAGGTCAGTCCAAAATAGATGAGAGAGAAACCGCGTCGAGATGTCGCCTGCACCCTCTGTTTGTATCAGAGCGCGCAAAAGAAAACGCAAAACCCGGCATTTCAGGGTCGGCGTATCAATTCATCTCTAAATTGTGCGATTGCAGAGGTTTAGGTCCAGCTACCCAGCCTAAGCTGTTTGTTTCTGCCGAACACCGATCACCCTGCTCACCAGCGAACGAAGGTCCTCAGGAGACCGTGTCTGCGAAAAATACACGCCACTGATGCCCTGGTACTCTTTTTCAAAATCTGGAATCACCGTCAGCACCAGTACCGGAACATGCGGCATTCTGGAACGAAATTCGGCCACAAACTCAGGTCCTGAAATTCCGGTCATGAGATGGCCCGTAATCACCAGGGCCAATCCTTGAGCGAACTCGGGTATCTCCACCATGCACAATGCTTCGGCGGCATCCAGCGCCCTTACGACGGTAGGCACGGAACCTTCCAGCAACGATTGACGCATCGCCGCCCGCAGAGGATTATCGTCAACCAGCAGAATCGTTTCCATAATCGCCCGCGGCCCCGTAAAGCTAAGCAAGTCCAATCGCAAGGTATTTACCAACTGAACAACTCAGATGTACCAAAGGGACCATAGGTTGCCTGGAAACTCAACACCTAAAAACGATTTACCCGTTATCCAAAGAGGAACTCCTTGGCTCGCAGATCCTTGATCGTGTCGCGCAGCCGCGCCGCCTTTTCGAACTCGAACTTCTTCGCCGCCTCCCGCATCTGGGCCTCCATCCCATCCAGATACTTGTCCAGCGCCTCTTTCGTCGTAAACTCCGGCATCCCCTCCGCCGCCTCTTCCAGCGGATCGCCGTACTCCGCCTTCAAAATCGCCGCCAGCGAATTGTCCAGCTTCGACAGGATCGAAGTCGGCGTAATCCCATGCTCCTCGTTATATGCTCGCTGGATCTCCCGCCTTCGGTCGGTCTCGTCGATCGCCCGCCGCATCGAGTCCGTCATCTTGTCCGCGTACAAGATCGCCCGTCCCTCGACATTCCGGGCTGCGCGGCCAATCGTCTGGATCAGCGCCCCAGTCGAGCGCAAAAAACCCTCCTTGTCCGCGTCCAGAATGGCCACCAGCGAAACCTCTGGCAGGTCGAGCCCCTCCCGCAGCAGGTTGATCCCGATCAGCACGTCGTACTCGCCCTTGCGCAGCGCGGCCAGGATCTTGATCCGCTCCAGGGTCTCAATCTCCGAGTGCATATACCGGCACCGCACCCCCACCTCGGTGTAATACCCCGCCAGGTCCTCGGACATGCGCTTGGTCAAGGTCGTCACCAGCACCCGCTCGTTCTTCTTCGCCCGGTCCCGAATCTCCCCCAGCAAATCGTCAATCTGGCCCTTCACCGGCCGTATCTCGACTTCGGGGTCAACAAGGCCCGTAGGCCGAATCACCTGCTCGACGACAACGCCCGCAGCCTTGGTCAGCTCATACGGCCCCGGTGTCGCCGAAACATAAATCGTCTGGTGAATCCGGTTCTCAAACTCGTCAAATTTCAAGGGCCTGTTATCCATCGCCGAGGGCAGCCGGAAGCCATAGTCAACTAAGTTAGACTTACGGCTCCTATCTCCATGCCACATCCCATGCACCTGCGGAATCGTTACATGCGACTCGTCGACAAACAGGAGAAAGTCTCGGGGAAAGTAATCCAGCAGCGTGGGCGGAGGCTCACCCGGCAGCCGCTGCGAAAAATGCCGCGAGTAATTCTCAATCCCATGGCAATACCCCATGGACTTGATCATCTCCAAGTCGAACCGGACGCGCTGGTGAATGCGCTGCGCCTCCACCATGCGACCCTCTTTTTCGAGATACGCTTCCCACTCCGTCAGCTCAGCCACAATCGTATCGACGGCCTGCGACTTGCGCTCCGGCTGCACCACATAGTGGCTCTTGGGATAAATCGGCAGCCGCGCATACTTCTGCTTCACCGTGCCAAACAGCGGGTCGATCTGCGAAAGCGACTCAATCTCATCCCCAAACAGCTCAATCCGGTAAGCCAGCTCATCGTAAGTAGGGAAGACCTCGATCACATCCCCGCGCACCCGGAAAGTCCCGCGCCGGAAGTCATGATCGTTCCGCTCGTAAAGAATCTCCACCAGCCGCCGGACGATATCATTCCTGTGAATTCGCTGGCCCTTTTCGAGCAGCAGCAGCATTCCGTAGTAAGCCTCAGGAGAACCCAGGCCGTAGATACAACTTACCGAACTGACAATAATGCAATCGCGCCGCTCAAACAGGGAACGCGTAGCCGAAAGCCGCAGCTTGTCTAATTCTTCGTTTATGGTAGCTTCCTTCTCGATATATAAGTCGCCCGAAGGAATATAAGCCTCCGGCTGATAGTAGTCGTAATAACTGACAAAATACTCAACCGCATTCGACGGAAAAAACTGCTTGAACTCGTTATAAAGCTGCGCCGCGAGCGTCTTGTTATGCGCCAGAATCAGCGCCGGCCGGTTCAACTCCTCGATCACCTTAGCCATCGAAAAAGTCTTGCCCGACCCAGTCACGCCAAGCAGCACCTGGTGCTGCTCCCCAGCAGCCACCCCCGACACAAGTTCCTCAATAGCCCGAGGCTGATCTCCCTTAGGCTGATACGGCGTCACCAACTGAAAGTCCATGCCAATCAGTATACAAGAAAGGCGAAAATAAGGCGAATATATTCGCTGAGCCGGTCAGTGCTCTTGTAAGGGAGCAGAGATCTCTACTCCCCTCAGATTGCAGACAACTCCATCATTTTTGGTTGGGTTTGCCGGGAATTCAAAGCGTTCGATCACGAGTGCAGTTTCCTGAAAGGCATAAGGGAAGCCAGAGCATCACTGAACATCTGGTTCACACTCGCTGGTCGATCAACATTCATTCCGAAGAGGGTGTAAACCACACAATTGTGCAGGTAGGAAATCAGCGTCAGAAGCGTTTTCTGACTGGGACGCTCAAATTCGCCCGACGATTCTTTGACCTCAAATGGCACAAATTCGCGCGGCAGTAGATTGTTCACCACCGGAGAGAAGCAATGCACATAGCTTGAAGTAGCGTGGTACTCAACCGCGTATGTCGCTTTCTTCACGATGTCAGTTGAAGTTGCATTGTCGAGCGGATGATCTTCGAGATTGATCTTCCACGCAAATCCATCTTTCCCTGACCAGTGCTTCCGGACTCCTGAAGGATCGTCCTTGATATCGAATTGTTTGGCGTGGTCGCGAATTTTTCGTTCCATCTCCCCACCGGATGCGTGTTGCAGCGCCCAATGCATCCAGTATTCCTTATCCTTGGCCTCAAAAACCATATACCGGTAAGTGCGCTCATTAAGTTTGGCCCGATCCTGCGTCAGAAAACGAAGAGTCAACGCACATTCGACTATCGAGCGGCTTAATCCGTAAGCTTCCTCAGCATTGCCTGCATCGAGCAAGATCAATAAGGCATTCGATAAAGAAAATGCCTTGGAAACGAGCGCAAGAGAGATGTGATCGAACGGATACCGATAGAAAACTCTGGGGCGAATTCCTATTTTCCCTATCGCTTCCTGCAGGGCGGCTACATACGCGCGGACCTTCTTTACCTCTTCTGGGTTTTCGACGGGTGGCATGCAAGGAGGATAACGAAGTCGCGGGCTGGCGGCCCATATCTGATTGAGGAATAAATGAGGGCGCTAGGTTCCTCAAGTCCCGCCAATAACCACTCGTAACAGGCCAAGATTTCGAATTCGAGATCAAACGAGCTAAATCTGATCCGCAGCCTCTGCAGGCGTGTCATTAACCTTGGCCAAGACCCGCTTGAGCTTCTCCACAGACCCCCGCGCAGCACGTTCCTGCACCCTCGACCAGTCGCCGACATGCTGCTTCACCAGCGCCGCAACTAATCGCTCGACCGAGACATGATCCCGCTCTGCCAACTCCGCAGCGCGCTCGTAGATATCATCGGGAATCAGGATGCTCTTCATATCGGCCTCTCTAACAGTATAAGGAATTCCTTGGGCGTCAGACAGAGAATTCCAAATCGATGGCTATCTGGAAAATCGCGCTTGTTGAACGTTATGAGGAAATCGCTTTGACTCGTGATCGCTGCTTCCAGCACAAGATCGTCATCGGGATCGGCCGCTACCGGTCGCCAGACAAAATACTGCTGATGCAACCCAGCCTGCGAACAGATCGCATCCACAACATTATCGATGTCCTCTTCCGTGAATCCGAATTCACGGCAATCCCGCTTGAGAACATATTCGTACTCCAGCACAAGCGCGACGGTCACATTCGTCCGCCAGCGGCTACTTCCCAGTTGATCGAGCAAACGATAAGATGCGCCCCGTCTGGAACGCATGGCTGCCACCAAAATATTGGTATCGATTACGATTTGGAACATAAGGGCTTGTGTTGAGGACTCTATCTCTCATTAACCGAATGCGCAACTTTGGTCGATATATCGACAGATCAAATTCGTCCAATCCCACCCCGCAAAAGGCGAAAATAAAACAAAATCTTCTAATCACCCCACAACCACAAACGCCCCACTTTTCATCCATAGAAAAACATATCAATCAAATAATTGATCGTTTAATAGAAAAATAATCATTGCAGATGCGATTTCTTCGGCCTATACTCCGCCCATCCGCAATTCCCAATCAAGGAGCACTCCCAATGACGAAACGATTCTTTCGCAGATCGGTTCCAGCAATTTTGGCCAGTCTGTTGGTACTTCTCACCGGTACCCAGCCCTCATTTGCGCAGGACAGAGACCACAGCAAGATTCTGGGCGGCTACTTCGAGGAATGGAGTATCTATTACGCCGGCTATAACATTGCCAACCTGCAGCAGAACGGCGTCGCCGGTAAGCTCACCCATCTCATGTACGCCTTCGCCAATGTCACCACCAGCCCCGCGCCCGCCTGCTCCATCGCCGACAGTTGGGCGGACTACTCCACCCCCTATCTTCCCAGCGTCAGCGGCACTCCCTACACTGCGCCGCTCTTTGGAAACTTCGCCGCCATTCAACAGCTCAAGCAGCTTCATCCCAAGCTGAAAGTGCTCATGTCCATCGGAGGCGCATCCGCCGTCAACACCGCCGCCTTCGCAACCTCCGCCAGCACGCAGGCCGGTCGTCAGGCATTGGCTTCCTCATGCATCGACATGTTCGTCAAAGGAAACATCGCCCCCGGCATTACCGCCCCTGGTCTCTTCGATGGATTCAATATCGATTGGGAGTTTCCCACCGCTACTGACAAGCAGAACTTCACCGCCCTGCTCCAGGAGTTCCGCACCCAGTTGAACGCCCTCGGCAAAACCACGGGCAAGCAATATGTGCTCTCCTTCGACGGGCCCGCCGGCTCACAGAACTACGTCAACATCGATCTGAAACATGCCGCCGAGCAAGTCGATTTCATCACCATCGACGGCTATAACTACGCCGGTTCGTGGGATTCGCAAACCAACGACGCGTCGCCCCTCTTCGATTCGCGCCAGGACCCCTTATGGGGACAGGATCTGGACATTGACTCCACCGTCGACGCCTATCTCCGCGCCGGCGTTCCGCCCTCGAAGTACACCATGGGCCTGCCTCTCTACGGAGCCGGCTGGACCGGCGTTCCTAAAACGAATCACGGCTTGTATCAGAGCTCGACCGGCCCATCTCCCGTTTACCTGACCAACGGAACCGGCCTGTGCAACGACCTCAGCGGCAACACCGCGGGATGCGACACTTTGCTCACGCCGGGCATCGCGACCTATGCCACGCTGGCCAATCTCAAGGCCCACGGATACAGCACCTACTTCGATGCCCGCAGGCTCGCCGTATCGCTCTACGATCCAGCCGCGGAAACCTTCTACACCTACGACGATCCCAACACCGCATTTCTCAAGATGCTCTACATCGACCTGAAAGTTCCGGGCGGCTTGGGCGGGGCCTATGTCTGGGCTCTGAAAGACGACGACGCCAACGGCAGCGTCGTAAAAGCCATGGCCAAAGGGCTGATACCGTAGTCTCCCAAGTCATCAATAGATTGCTGGGTATCCCATCCTTGACGCAACCTCATCGCGTCAAGGGTGGGATACTTACGGGATGGAAGCCCACGAGCGTCAATTCGTCTTAGATCAACTAGCCTCAGGCGAAGCCCGCCTCCTCGAGGTAATCGAGGGCCTGACTCCGGCACAATGGCACTTCCGCGAAACTCCCGACCGCTGGTCCATCGCCGAAAACATCGAGCACCTCATCCTCTTCGAGCACTTCATCACTGGCATCATCGCGCAAAAGCTCGCAGCTCCAGCCGAGCCCGAAAAGAAGATACATGCCGCCGCCAGGGAACCCCTCGTCCTCGGCCTCGCCAACGCCCGCAACGTCAAATTCAACTCCCGCCCAGTAAACCTCCCAACCGGTAGGTGGCCCGACACCACCGAACTCATCGCCGAGCTGCGCAAGGCCCGTGCAAGTACCCTTGTCTTCGCCGTCGAAACCCAGGCCAATCTTCGCGATCATTTCTTCGCGCACGTCGCTTTCGGCGACCTCGACTGCTACCAGTGGCTCGTGCTTCTCGGACAACACTCCGTCCGCCACGCATTGCAAATCGAGCAAATCAAAGCCGATCCGGCATACCCTGCCCAATAGCTGCTGGAACTAGAATCCTCACGCCGAAACCCCTCAATGCGCGGCCATCTTCAACAGCACAGAACAGATTTAACTTAGACCATCTATACCGTCGCCGGTGCGCGTGGTATCCTTCGCTGCGTTTGAGGTCATGTACGCTGAACCCATACAGAAAGGAATCACCCATGAGATCAAAGTTAGTGAATACTCTCGCCGTGAGGGGTCTTCTGGTCGCTATCCCCCTTCTCGCCGCAACGACCTCCCTCCACGCCCAAACCAGCAAGACATCCAGCGCATCGAGCGAGTTTAAGATCGGCTCTTCGCTCGAGGCCATCGCCGACCCCAACATCCCCCGCCCCAACACCAAGCCCTGCGTAGTAACGTTGTTGAGCAACCAGGCCTTTGAGAACTTCAACAACCCCACATATACATACACACCGCCAGCCCAGTGCCCCGGCCCCTGGGCCAAAGTCGTCTTCACCGCGGACTTCTCCATCCAGCCCGGCGTGCAGTTCGACCGCACCGGCCAGCTTTTTCTCGGCGACGTAAACATCTACTTCGGCACCACAGCCGAACCGCTCCATACGCAGACCGATACCTGGCACGTCGAGCGCGATCTTACCGACTACACCGTGCTCTTCAAGACCCCGCAGTCCGGCTTCGCGAGCCTCGGCAATATCATCGGCGAAGATGGGCTGAACTCGATCATCTTCGGCACCTTCAAGCTGGAGTTCTATCCGGCAAACTTCATCAACCCCGCGCCGCGGACAGCGGACGTCGTGCTGCCTGTGATGCAGAATGGAAATGACAGCGTCATACTCAATAATGCGAACCCGGAATACACAGAGACCTTCACTCTGCCGGCCAATGTTGAGAGCGCCTATCTTGACGTAATCGCGCAGAGCCAGAACCAGGAAGAGCAGTGGTTCCTATGCCTGCCTAACGCCGTCGCCAGCAGCCTCGGCGACTGTGGCAACACCGCCTTTCGCCAGGTCAACATCAGCATTGACGGCGCGCCCGCCGGCGTAGCTCCTGTCTTCCCCTGGATCTACACCGGTGGCGTAGACCCCGGCCTATGGAGTCCCATCCCAGGCGTCCAGACACTCAACCTGCTGCCCTACCGCGTCGACCTCACGCCCTTTGCCGGAGTCCTGAGCAACGGTCAACCGCATGTCGTCGGTGTTACCGTCTACAACGCCTTCGAATACTTCAGCACCGTAGCCACCTTGCTGCTCTATGAGGATCATGGCAGCAAGAAGGTCACAGGCGAGCTGACAGAGAACACCCTAACCGACCCCAACCCCGTCATCGTGAACAACGTCACCTTCGATGCCAGCGGGGACGCCAGTGGCGGGGCCACCGTGACCAGCGCGCAGGACTTCACCATCGCCGGCTTCGTCAATACCTCGCATGGCCGCGTGACCACCAAAATCCAGGAGAAGGTGAACTTCAGCAATGTGCAGACTGTCACTTCCACCGCAACCCAATTCGGCCAGACCGCCGTGCAAACCTCGACAGTCAACGCGAAGACCACAACCCAGGCAGGCTTTCTCGCTACCTCAAAGGAGACGAATGTTTCCTATCCCTTCAACATCAACTTTCTCGAAACCGTGCAGTCCAATGGCAACATCGATCAGGTCAGTACGGTCGGTCAGAACTTCCTGCGTGACGAGACCGAAACGCTCGAAGGGTTTCCCATTTTTCACTCCAGTGTAAGTAACGAATTAACCTCCGGCGACACTGCAGTCTTTGTCGCATCGCCCACCGGCTTCTCTCTCGGACCGAACAGCGGGCAGACCAGCAAGCAAACCTATATCTTCAAAGACTCATTCGGTAACTGCTACAGCCGTACACTTACCGCAGCCAACAACGAACTTACCGCCGTCGCCGACCAGAAGGAATGCAAACCGCAGTTCTTCTTCTAAGCCGCACCGCAGACAACTCCCACCTGAGCCGCGTTCCCATCGCGGCCAGGTGGGAGAATTTGTATCGATAGCTTCTAAAAGCTCTTCAAATCCAATCTGGCGGAGCAGCCCACATGACCGCAACCCCGCGCGACAAGAGTCGCCGCCGCTTCCTCACCAGTCTCACTGGGCTGTCGATCGCCGGGGCCGCAGCCGTAACAAGCTTGCGTGCCGAGTCCACGGCCGACGTCAGTGTCTGCCGCGTCCCCTACGAAGCCAATCAGCCTCTCAAAATAGAGTCCGTCGAACTCATCGAACTCCACGGCCACTACACCGCCGAATCCGGCGTTAATCATCAGCCGCAGGTCAATCCAGAAGATATCTACGACAGTCTCCGCCCCGCTCCATACAAAGACAAACCCGGCGCACAAGTGGACGTGAAGACTGAAGCCATCTATCTCCGCATTCGCGCAGGCAAGGTCAACGAAGGCCTCTACGGTCCCATCGAGCGCGATGCCGCCATGGTCGTCTATCAGGATCTGCGACCCTTCCTCATCGGCAAAGATGCGCTCGCCCACGAAGCTCTCTGGGATCAGATGTATCGCTCCAATCGCCACTCACGCGACGGCCTTTTCATGATGGCCATCAGCGCCGTCGACAACACACTCTGGGATTTGTGTGCCAAATATTTCAATGTACCCGTCTACCGCCTGCTCGGTGGCCCCACGCGCGACAAGGTTGAGATGTACGTGTCCGCCCTCGGTTCCTCGCTCGAACCGGAAGCAGTCCGCGCCCGCTGCCTCGAACTCAAGGCGCAAGGCTTTCGCTATCAGAAGTGGTTCATGGGTTACGGTCCCGGCTCCGGCCCCGAAGGCATGAAGAAGAATGTCGAGTTAGTCAGAATCCTGCGCGAAACTCTCGGCGACGATACCGAGCTCATGTTCGACGCCTTCAGCGGATGGGATCAGAACTACGCTCTTGAATGGGCCAGCCAGGTCGAGCAGTATCGCCCCCACTGGATGGAAGAAGTGACCCATCCGGAAAAGATCGAGAGCTTCGCGCAGATACATCGCAGCACCAGCATTCCCATCGCCGCGGGTGAACACTTCTACGGCCGTTGGGAGGTCGAGCGTTATCTCCAGTCAGGCGCGCTCTCAGTAGTGCAAGCCGATCCGGAATGGTGCGGCGGCCTGAGCGAATTGCTCAAGATCGGCACCGTCGCCTCTCTCCACGACGTGCCTGTTTTGCCCCACGGCCACAGCCTGCGCGCCGCCGCGCACACCATCTTCAGCCAGTCGCCGATGACCTTTCCGCTCGGCGAATATCTCATCCTCAAGATGCAGCACTATCACCACTTCGAAAAGTATCCAATGGTCGTAGAACAGGCGCACATCGCACTGCCCACCGAGCCCGGCTTCAACGTAGTTCTCGATCCCAGCAAGATCGAATTCCAACGCGTGTGGAACTTCGACTAAGTTGCCGGCACAGAAATCCGGATTCGCCGCAGGAATCTTCTCCACGCGGGAAGGGAAGTCATGCTAACCTTTCCTCAACCATGCCTCAATTTTCAGACGATCCTGCATCCGGCCAACCCTCGGCCATAACTCCACACAGCGAGTTACCGGGCATTCCGCAATTCTCGACAGCCGAGTACGTTGGCACCGAACACTGCCGCATCTGCAACCGCCTCCTCGACGCAGAGTATTACCGCGTCAATGGCCAGATGGCCTGCAAAATCTGCGCCCTGCAAGCCAGCGAAGGCCAGCCCACCGACAGCCACGCCGCCTTCTTGCGTGGACTGCTACTAGGCATAGGCGGAGCCATCATCGGCCTGGTCCTTTATTCGACTGTAGCCATCCTCACTGGATGGACGATTGGTTACCTGGGGCTTGCCGTCGGCTGGCTGGTCGGGAAAGGGATGATCAAAGGCTCCAATGGTCTTGGCGGTCGCCGCTACCAGATTTCCGCTGTGCTCCTGACCTACTTCGCTATCTCAATGGCCGCAATTCCAGTAGGCATCTCATACGCAATCAAGCATCAGCATCCTGTGGTCAAGAAACAAGCTGCCGATAATCCCTTTCCTGGCGACCCTCAATCGAGTCAACCGGCCTCAGCACCTAAGCCCAAGCCGGAAATTCATATAGGCGCTCTTCTCGGCCAACTTACCCTCTGGGGACTTGCCTCGCCCTTTCTTGAATTCACCGGCAACGTCGGCAGCGCAGCCATAGGCCTCTTCATTCTCTTCATAGGCCTGCGTATCGCTTGGACGATGACTGCCGCGAAGCCCCTCGCTGTCGACGGGCCGTACAGCTTATCTCCTCCATGAAGATAGAATCGATACAGAACAACAGTGTCGACCATCACCCATCCCGTCATTCAAAACTGCCCCAACTGCGACGCCAGCCTGCCGCTCGAAGCACTGGCCTGCCCGCAGTGCCACTCGCTCGTCCACAGCGTCCGCCTCGACCAGCTCGCTAAAGACGCGCGCGCCCTCGAAGCCCGTGGTCTGTATCCCCAGGCCCGCGAACTCTGGGAATACTCGCTTCCTCTTTTGCCCCACGATTCAAAACAAGCAGAATGGGTACGTCAGCGCATTCAGGCCTTGCAGCAAGCCGAAGCAGGTCCGCTCGAAGCACAAACCCCAACAGCGCCGCAGCCGAAACCGCCAGCCCCACCACCTCCATCGTGGGTGAAGAAGCTCGGCCCTTTCGGCCCCCTGGCCCTGCTGCTGCTTAAGCTGAAGAGCGTTCTCTTCTTCCTCTTGAAAGCCAAGTTCCTCTTCAGCTTCGTCTTCTTCATAGTCCTCTACGTCGGCATTTTCGGATGGCGTTACGGCCTGGGCATCTCGGTCTGCATCCTCATCCACGAGCTCGGCCACTACATCGATATCAAGCGCCGCGGCCTGCCCGCCGAGATGCCCGTCTTCCTGCCCGGCCTGGGAGCCTACGTACGCTGGAACGCCCTCGGCGTCACCCGCCGCCAGATCGCCCAAATCTCGCTCGCCGGTCCCCTCGCCGGCTGGATCGCCGCCGCCATCTGCTTCCTGCTCTACACCCAGACCGGCGATCCCATATGGGCCGCGCTCGCCCGCACCGGAGCCTTCCTCAACACTCTCAACCTCATCCCCGTTTGGATGCTCGACGGCGGCAAAGCCTTCCTCGCTCTCGGCGAAATCGAGCGAGTAGCGCTGCTCATCCTCACCCTCGGCCTCTGGTACTACACCCGTGAAGGCCTCTTCCTCTTCGTAGCCGCCGGCATCGTCTGGCGCGTCTTCACGCTCTTTACCGGACGAGAGCAAAGACCCGTGCCCGACTGGTCCAGCTGGCTCTACTACGCGGCGCTGCTGATCGCTCTAGCCGTCATGCTTCACGCCACACCCGACGCCCTCGCCAATCAGGGCCGCACCATCCGCTAGTGCAACAACTCTTTACGCGTCACGATAGAATGGCTTCTATCTGTTTCGGAAAGTCCCGCGAGGTCGTCATCATGCGCCGCATTCTTCCCGCGATCCTGCTCTTTCTCTGCGCCCTGCCCGCTCTGTCCCAAGGAGCGCCGCCGCAAGCCGCCGCCAACGCGCCCTACACCATCGAGTACTACTACAAAGTCCAGTGGGGCCATCAACAGGAGTTCCTCGATCTCTTCCTCAAAAATCACTATCCGCTGCTCAAGAAGATCGTAGAAACCGGCCGTATGACCTCGGTCAAGATAGAAGCCCCCGCCTATCACGCCACTGAAGATGGCCGCTGGGACTATCGCGTCACCATCCGCTATCCCAACGCAGCCACGGCAGTCACCGCCAACCCCGACGAAGAAGCGCTGATCAAACGGCTCTATCCCGACCAGCAAACCTACAAACGCGAAGAGCAACGCCGCTTCGAGATTCTTGTCTCCCACTGGGACTTACCCGTCACCGATATAACTCCATCGAAATAGAAGTGGCCTCGACCTACTCAAAATGCCCATGACCGATCGAATGACCGAAAAACAGCACTACGCCATTTACCCCAGCCTCCAAGGCCGCAAAGTCCTCATCACCGGCGGAGCAACAGGTATCGGCGAAGCCTTCGTCATCGGCTTCGCGGAACAAGGCGCACAGGTAGCCTTCTTCGATATTCAGGACGAAGCCGCAGCAGACCTGTGCGCGCGCACCTCCGCCAACGGCCACCCAGCGCCGCTCTATCAGCACTGCGACATGACCGACTTGGCAGCAGTGAAAAACTCCGTCACCAGCGTCATCGAAACGATGCACGGCCTCGACATCGTCATCAACAACGCCGGTAACGACCAGCGCCATAGCATCGATGAGGTAACTCCCGAGTTATGGGATCGCCTGATGGCCGTCAACCTGCGTCACCAGTTCTTCGTAACCCAGGCCGCATTGCCCGCGCTCAAGCAGTCCGCCACTGGAACCCAATCCAGCTCCATCATCAACATGAGTTCCATCGCCTGGATCATCCCCGGCGTGAACATGCCCGCCTATATCACCGCCAAAGCAGCCATCGTCGGGCTCACAAAAACTCTGGCCCATGAAGTCGGCAAGGACAATATCCGCGTCAACTGCATCCTGCCCGGCGCCATCGTCACCGAAAAGCAGCGCAAGCTAGTGCTCACTCCCGAATACAGCGCTGAGGTACTGGCTAACCAAGCGATCAAGCGTCACCTGGTTCCCGATGATGTGGTCCGGTTGGCATTGTTTCTAGCCGCCGATGACAGCAGCGCCATCACCGGCCAAAGCCACATCGTCGACGGCGGCTGGGTATAACAAGCAGTATAACTAGCAGTAACTCAGTATCCCCGCAAATAACGCCGCCGCCGCGCCATGCGAAACTCATGCACCACAAAGCTGATGCCCCCGGCGATCAGCAGAAACGGTATCCAGAAGATCCACCCCGGCTCGTATACCTGGTCGCCGCCGAAGCTGGCCGTCGAAGCCGAATGCATATTCCCAAACATCACCACCGTATCCTGGCCCACCTTCACGTTCTCGCCCAGCCGCACCCTTCCGAAGAAATTAACCAGGCTATGTCCAATCGAAGAGTCGTCGCCCGCCGACACGTCGCCAAAAAAATCGACCACATCGTGATCTGCATGGCCCTCGATCTCCACGCTGCCAAAGAAAACGACAATATCGCCTCGGACCGTGCCATGCGCCCGCACGCTGCAAAAGAAGCACACAGCATCGTGAATGGAACCATCCGCAGGCACGTCGATCGAACTGCCGAAATGCACCACGTCCTGGTTGGCGCGCGCCTGCGTTGCAGAGAAGGCAACGAGCAGCAGCAGAAAGGCCGTACCCGCAATGGGGTGCAGTAAGCGCCCGGAGAAATGCCTCAATCTATACATAGCACCATCCTGAGAGCAGATACGGGGGATCGAAGGTAGCAGTTCCGTCAACCGCTCACCTTACTGAAAATAATATGCCTGTCGCACAGAGAAAGATTATTAGGTCATTCCAAGACAATTGCATAGGCAAATGGCATCTCTCGTGCAGTGAAGTGACGCGTTGAGCGTCAAGGAGGCTCCTCCATGCACATACACGGTGGACATACGAATCCGAACTCGTCATTGAGTGGGGCGCACGCTGCATCCTCGGCGCTGGCGGCACGGCGGGCAGAAGAGACTCGCAAGAAACTCTTCGCAGCCTCCTCCGAACTGGATGCGGCGGCGAGCAGCGAGGGTGCCTGGATGGTGACAGCCTGGGCCGGGGGCAATGCTGCATCCACACCGGATCGTTCTTCCCCGGGCCTATCCGAATCGTCGAAGCCCGGGGCGTCGAAATCGGAGCCGGAAGCTGAGCCCGAAGTTGAGACACTCCCCCGCATCGCAGCCACAGGTCCCATTTCATACTGGGCTTGAGCGGCAGTCCTGCGCTCACAAATCCAATAAGAAAGGTGAGAGAACGCCATGCAGATCAGTACCCCATCCGCAATTGAAAACAACGCTGCGCAGGATCACAATCCAGAACACCTGCTCAGTCAAAGCGCCCTGTACTCGGCAAGCGCCGGCGGAAAATCTTACCCCGCCGATATCAACCTCTCACCGGGCCAGTATGTCGCCACTATCCCCGACTTGCCCGGCATCCACGCGCAGGGCAACACATTGCTGGCCGCCGAGCACAACCTCAATACCCGCATCAGCGTGCTGATTTAGCTGTTTAGAACTCGAACCGCATCGCCAACTGAATCCTGCGCGGCGGCGCAACCGACGTCACCTGTCCAAACGACGTCGAGCTCTCCACCTGGTCGACCGCCGTTCCGTTCTCGTGATTCAGCACATTGAATGCGCCCGCTGAGAATCCCAGCTTTGGCGATTCCTCATCCTTGCTCGGCGTCAGATGCCAGTCATGCCCCCAGCGCAAGTCGAGATCGACGTAGTCGGGCAGATTTTCCGTATTCCGCGCCACGCCATCCGGACGCGCATTGAAGAGATTGTCGCCATACGGGTCCGCGCCCGTCAGCACCGTCCACGGAGCGCCCGCATTGGCAAAGATGCCCACCGACAGATTGGCCACGCTCTCGCGGTTGAAGATGGCATACATCCCCAGCCGGTTGCGCCGATCCCAGCCAGAATTCGACCACTCCTGATTCGGGTCGTACTGGTTCTGCGGGAACCACCCAATCCCTTCCTGGTTCGACTCGATATGCGACCAGGTATAGCGGCCAAATCCGGTGAAGTATTTATTCAACTCGCCGCGGTACGAAATATCCAC
>Ga0206990_1057_pt2 | contig 24355 bp, 15 predicted proteins | sample Alteio_BWMinCont_8_FD_153283 | JGI IMG/M metagenome (GOLD analysis project Ga0206990, IMG submission 153283) | Enriched cells from forest soil in Barre Woods Harvard Forest LTER site, Petersham, Massachusetts, United States -... | ecosystem: Environmental > Terrestrial > Soil > Temperate forest >... | reverse complement strand
TTAGAGTTTAAATTGGTGCCGAACTCCATGCTGCGTGTGATGAGTAGTGTGCCATCTTTTGCAGTAAGCATGAAATCAGTGCAAGCGTATGAGGAAAATGCTGAAGTAAGTGCAGCGATTGCGATAATGCCAAGAATACCGTTTTTCATATGACCTCCATGTCATTTCAAGTAATGAATATGATTTTACCCTGAAATCCTGCTAAAATCCCGTTATTCAAAAAAAATAGAATACACATTATGAAATTCACGCATCTTCTCCTTGCCATACTCGTTGCCATGATATGGGGAGTTAATTTTATCTTCGTCAAAATTGGACTGGGACAAATGTCTCCGTTAATGCTTTGCGCGGTGCGTTTCATCTTGGCGAGTATTCCGCTTGTTTTTTTTATCAAACCGCCCGCAGTTCCCTTCAAGTGGGTGGTGATATATGGAATCGTTATGTTTGTCCTGCAGTTTTTACTGCTTTTCATGGGAATTCAAGCTGGCGTATCACCAGGTATTGCTTCTCTGGTTGTGCAAGTTCAAATATTTTTTAGTCTGTTTTATGCGGCATTAATCTGGAAGGAAATGCCATCGCTTTGGCAAATGCTGGGCGCGCTGGTTGCTTTTGCAGGGATAGCACTGGTCGCCATGCATCTTGATGGCAACATGACATTGACGGGCTTTGTTTATGTTTTGGCTGCTGCTGCGGCTTGGGCGCTTGGAAATGTGATTACCAAATTAATTGGCAAGGTAAACAATATTTCGCTCGTGATATGGGGGAGTTTTGTTGCGAGTTTTCCCATGATTTTATTATCTCTTTTATTTGATGGCGTGGATAAAATCGTTGCAAGCTATCACCAGCTAAATTGGCAAGGCTTATTTTCTATTCTATTTATAGTTTATGGCTCCACCTGGATAGGCTATGGTCTCTGGAGCTGGTTACTCAGTCGTTACTCAGTTGCGGTAGTTGTTCCATTTACATTGTTAATTCCCATTTTTGGAATGTTGAGTTCGGTCATCATATTGGGTGAACCCTTGCAATCCTGGAAGATATTCGCTGGCATGCTGGTCATGAGCGGGCTTTGTATTAATCTTCTTGGTGCCCAATTTTTTCCAAAAAAATCTCTGGACTGACGTGCAGGTATTGATACTACGCAAGAATAGGCTTGATTGCTGAGCAAAACTGCAGTAAAAATGGCAGTTCTTGTAAACCGTGGCAAGCGAATGTGGCGGAATTGGTAGACGCGCTGGATTTAGGTTCCAGTGGGGAAACCCGTGAGAGTTCGAGTCTCTCCTTTCGCATTTAAATGGTGAATATTCAACTAACAGTTTGAAAAATTCTGGTTTACGACTGAATTTATCAATATAATACGCCGACTAAAATGGGTCGCTCCGTCTCTCATGGAGGACTTCCATTTCGTGAGGCTTTATAAAGATTACTGATTTCTTTGGGGTATTAGCACATGCAAGTTTCTGTTGAAAAAGTGAGTGATGTCGAGCGTCGCCTGACAATTGTTGTTCCAGCGAACACAGTGGAAGAAGCCTATGTCATGCAAATTCATCGATTCGCAAAAAATGCAAACATAAAGGGTTTTCGACCGGGTAAGGCACCCATGTCTTTTATTCAGCAGCGTTTTGGTGAAGATGCACGCAGAGAAGCTTTAAGCGAGGTGATACAAAAATCGCTTGAAGATGCAATTACAGTAGAACAACTTAAACCTATCAGCAGACCTCAAATTGAACCAAGAGCATTGACACCCAATCAGCCTCTCGAATTTGTGGCTTCATTTGAAATTCTGCCGGAAATTGCAGATATCAAGCACGATATTCAGAATGTTGAAAAGCTTGTCGTCGATATTACACCGGATGATATTAATAGCGTAATTAAACAGCTCTTAAAACAATATACCAAATGGAACAATGTGGATCGTGCTGCTGAAGACAAGGATAGAATAGTGATTGATTATTATTCTGTTTTTGAGGAAGTAGCGGATATCGAACATAAAATTGAAAATTTCCCGCTGGAACTGGGTAGCAAAGTCATGATACCTGGTTTTGAGGATGGCTTACTTGGAGCAAAAGCAGGAGATGAACGCAAACTGAATCTCAGTTATCCAGTTGACTTCAATGTGCAGGAAAGGGCAGGCAAAGCAGTTGATTTTGTTGTGCAGGTTAAGCAGGTATTTGAAGCTGAGCCGCCAGAATTGAATAGCAAATTCCTTGAAAAATTGGGGATCAAAAGTGGCCTCGAAGAAGACTTGATCCAGCAAGTGGAAAAAACGCTGGAACTGGAACGTAATCGTTTGGTGAGTGAGAAATTAAAGGAACAAGTGTTCCGTCAATTACTTGAGCAAAATCCAATTGAAGTACCCGCTTCTCTGATTGCTCGTGAAGCGAGCAATATTCATGATGAAATCTATCCGAAACATCAGCATCATGATCACCACCAGCATTCTCAGAATGAAACGGCTGCGTTTAATGATATCGCAAAAAAGCGCGTGGCATTGGGATTGCTCATTGCTGAATTTGCAAAAAAAGCCGAGCTTAAGGCCGATAAAAATCGTGTGTTCTCACGCATTCAGGAAATTGCTTCTGCTTATGAGAGTCCAAAAGAAGTCATGGAATGGTTGGGATCCGAAGATCGTCTCGCTGGAATTGAAGCTCAGGTGATGGAAGATCAAGTAATGGATAAACTCATGGAAGGTGTCACGGTGATTGAAAAAGCCATGACTTATGCTGAGCTCAAAGGTATACGTACATAATAAAGGATATAACTTTAAGGAACTCCTATGTCTGAAAAAATGATAAATGATTCGGTTGTGTATTCTAATCTGGTTCCGATGGTTGTGGAACAAACTGCGAGAGGGGAGCGGGCATTTGATATTTTTTCCAGACTTCTCAAGGATAGGGTGATTTTTCTCTGCAGCCAAGTTGATGATACTGTGGCTAGCCTGATTGTTGCCCAATTATTGTTCCTGGAATCAGAAAATCCTGACAAGGATATTTCCCTCTATATTAATTCGCCAGGCGGTGTTGTGACGGCAGGGCTCGCTATATACGATACCATGCAATTTATTAAACCAGATGTAAGCACCATGTGTGTTGGGCAGGCTGCCAGTATGGGAGCATTATTGCTGGCAGGCGGTGCGGCCGGTAAACGTTTATGTCTTCCGAATGCTCGAGTCATGATTCACCAACCTTTGGGTGGGGTACAAGGCCAGGCTTCCGATATTGCCATTCATGCTGAAGAAACATTAAAAATCCGTACTCGTTTGAACGAGATACTGGCCCATCACACTGGACAACCTGTTGATGTTATTGCCAAAGATACAGACAGAGATAACTTTATGAACGCAGAAAAAGCCCATAAATACGGGATTATTGATAAAGTCCTCGATTACCGAACCAATAAGAAGTAATAATATAATTATGGGCGGTCAGTTGATATTGAGGAATTCATCCCTATTTATATAGGTATATAACTGAAGAGGCTTTGTCTTATGAGTAATGACCAGCGTGGTAATAGTGGGAGAGACAAGGTTTTTCACTGTTCATTTTGTGGCAAAAGCCAGCATGAAGTAAGAAAGCTGATTGCAGGGCCATCTGTATACGTATGTGATGAATGCGTATCACTTTGTAACGATATTATTAACGAGGAAACTCGTGAAGGTAAGTCTGCTGCATCGCCAGATGCTCTGCCAAAATTACCAGCTCCGACAGAAATTCGCAAAACACTGGATGAATATGTCATTGGCCAAACCCAGGCTAAAAAAGTTTTATCTGTTGCTGTTTATAACCACTACAAACGCTTGCGCAACCACGGCAAGCATGGCGATGTGGAATTAAGCAAAAGCAATATCTTGCTCATCGGTCCTACAGGTAGCGGTAAAACATTAATGGCTGAAACATTGGCCCGTCTTTTGAACGTTCCCTTTGTTATTGCAGATGCAACAACGCTGACAGAAGCGGGTTATGTGGGTGAAGATGTTGAAAGCATCATACAAAAGCTATTGCAGCGCTGTGAATATGATGTTTCCAAAGCACAAATGGGCATTGTTTATATTGATGAGATAGATAAAATTTCTCGTAAATCAGAAAATCCATCGATTACGCGGGATGTTTCAGGCGAAGGTGTTCAGCAAGCCTTGCTTAAGCTGATTGAGGGAACGATTGCTTCTGTGCCGCCTCAAGGTGGTCGCAAACATCCACAACAGGAATTCATCCAGGTCGATACAAGAAATATTCTTTTCATCTGTGGAGGAGCTTTCGCGGGTCTTGAGAAAGTTATTCGTGAGCGATCTGAAAAATCAGGCATTGGTTTTTCTGCCGAAATACATGGCAAGGAAGATGCGAAAACAATAGGCGAAGTTTTGCGTGAGGTGGAACCTCCTGACTTGATTAAATATGGCTTGATTCCCGAGTTGATTGGTCGTCTGCCAGTAGTTGCAACACTTGAAGAGCTGGATAAAGACGCGTTGGTCTGCATTTTGACTGAACCTAAAAATGCCTTGATCAAACAATATCGTAAGCTTTTTGAAATGGAGGGTGTTGCTCTTGAGTTCCGAGATCAAGCATTGCATTCCATTGCCGAGCGCTGTGTTGAAAAGAAAACAGGCGCGAGAGGTTTACGGTCCATTCTGGAAAAAGCATTACTAGATATTATGTATGAACTTCCTTCCTTAACGCATGTCTCAAAAGTGATTCTTGATGAAGCTGCGATTCATGGTGAAACCAAACCCATTATCATCTATGAAAATCCTGAACAACAGTCAGCAGCTGAATAAATGACTAATCCTAAGTATTACTGGCCAACTGAATAAGCGGGAGGATTTATGGCGTCCATTCCAATAGATACTAATATTTTAAGTGTTCCGGTATTGCCATTACGTGATGTAGTTGTTTATCCGTTTATGGTGGTACCTCTTTTTGTCGGCCGTGAGCGTTCTATTAAGGCGCTTGAAGTTGCTATGGCTGCGGACAAGCAGATTTTGCTGGTCTCACAAAAGAACGCGACAGAAGATCAGCCAAGTGAAAAAACGATTTATCTCACTGGAACATTGGCTACTGTACTGCAATTGTTAAAATTGCCAGATGGCACGGTCAAGGTGTTGGTAGAAGGTGTCAAGCGTGGCCGTATCATCAAATTTATAGAAAATCAGGATTATTTTCTGGCCGATGTAGAATTACTTGAAGATACTCAAGGCGGTGATCGTGAGGTTGAAATTTTTGTTCGCTCATTGAAGTCCCAATTTGAGCAATATGTCAAACTTAACAGAAAAATTCCTGCTGAAATTATGGCATCCATACTTGCCATTGAAGATGGTGCAAGATTGGGTGATACCGTTGCTGCCCATCTTGGTGTCAAGCTCGAGGACAAACAAAAATTACTGGAAATAGCGAGTTTGCCAAAACGTCTTGAGCGTTTAATGGGCCTGCTTGAAAATGAAATTGATTTACTCCAGGTGGAGAAGAAAATTCGTGGTCGTGTTAAACGCCAAATGGAAAAAACACAACGCGAATATTATTTGAATGAGCAAATCAAGGCGATACAAAAAGAACTCAATGAAATTGAAAATGTTCCCAATGAGTTTGAAACGCTTGCCAAAAAGATTCAAGAATCAGGAATGTCAACTGAAGCGCGTGAAAAATGTGAAGCTGAACTCAATAAATTGAAAGCAATGCCCATGCAGTCAGCAGAAGCTACCGTGTCTCGCAACTATCTCGATGTCATGCTTTCTCTCCCGTGGAGCAAACGCAGTACAGCACATGTGGATTTGATCTCGGCCGAGAAAGTGCTTGAAGAAGAGCATTATGGTCTGAAGGAAGTAAAAGAACGCATCATAGAATATCTTGCTGTTCAAAAACGTGTAAAAAAATTAAAAGGGCCGATTTTATGCCTTGTTGGACCTCCAGGTGTAGGTAAAACTTCATTGGGCCAATCCATTGCGAATGCCACAGGTCGAAAATTTGTGCGTATGTCGTTGGGCGGAGTGCGTGATGAAGCTGAAATTCGTGGACATAGACGTACCTACATTGGCGCTATGCCGGGTAAAATCGTTCAGAAATTAGCTAAGGCCGGCGCTAATAATCCACTTTTTTTACTGGACGAAGTTGATAAAATGTCCATGGATTTTCGTGGTGATCCTGCTTCTGCCTTACTTGAAGTTCTCGATCCTGAGCAAAATCACGCTTTTAACGACCACTATCTTGAAGTGGATTATGACTTATCCAGCATTATGTTTATGGCAACAGCGAATACATTAAATATTCCACCGGCGTTACGTGACCGCATGGAAGTTATACGTATTCCAGGTTATACCGAAGATGAAAAAGTTAATATTGCAACAAGACATTTGATAACCAAGCAAATTAAAGCTGCAGGATTGAAAACATCGGAGATTGAGATACCTGCGGAAACGGTACAAAGCATTACTCGATACTATACACGTGAAGCAGGTGTTCGAAATCTTGAGAGGGAAATTTCCAAGATTTGTCGTAAGGTCGTGAAGGAAGTGTTGTTAAAAACCAAATCGCGAAAAGCACGGATTGAGCCAGATGATCTTGAACATTATCTGGGTGTCAGACGTTACCGATACGACATAGCGGAGCAACAAGACCAGATTGGACAAGTGAAAGGTCTTGCCTGGACGGAAGTGGGCGGTGAATTGTTGAGTATTGAGGCAATTGTTCTTCCTGGCAAGGGAAAAACCATTTACACAGGACAGCTTGGTGAAGTCATGCAAGAATCCATTCAGGCCGCACTTTCTGTTGTCAGAGCGCGGTCAGCTATTCTTGGTGTTCCAAAAAACTATTTTGACAAACATGATATTCATATACATGTTCCTGAAGGAGCAACACCGAAAGATGGACCAAGCGCTGGCATCAGTATGTGTACTGCACTGGTATCCGTTCTTACGAAACTGCCTGTGCGCGCAGACTATGCGATGACTGGCGAGATCACATTGCGAGGCGAAGTACTGCCCATTGGCGGCCTGAAGGAAAAGTTATTGGCTGCACATCGCAGTGGGATCAAGAATGTCATTATTCCAGTCGAAAATGTGAAGGATCTGAAAGAGATCCCAGATAACATTAAGCAGGATTTATCAATCAGGCCAGTACGCTGGATTGATGAAGTTCTCAGTGCCGCACTTAATGGCTATCCAGAGCGGTTACCACGCAAGAGCAAAAAGATGAGATCAGCGCTTGCTGCAGTTGCCAAAAAGGATAAAATGCGCAAAGGTGAAAGAGATAGAGCGCATTAAGGACTGTTGGTAATTATTTTGTGTTAACTTGCTTGACGTAGTTTAACCCTATTGGTATAAATCACACACAAACAGAATTTAACTATGGATAGAGAGAGAATGTATGAATAGAGCAGAGCTTGTTGACATGATTTCTGAGAAAGCTGAATTAACAAAAGCCGCTGCCTTACGGGCATTGGATGCAGTACTTGAAAGTGTGACAATCTCTTTGCAGAATGGCGATCCGGTTGTGTTGGTAAATTTCGGTACATTCACTGTTAAGATGCGTGCGGCTCGTGAAGGTCGTAATCCATCGACAGGTGAAAAGATTAAGATTAAAGCAGCAAAAGTAGTTGGTTTTAAAGCAGGCAAAGCATTGAAAGATGCGGTAAAGGATACAGCAGACAAAGCCTGAGTTTAAATCCTTTGCTGGGTGCTTAGCTCAGCTGGTAGAGCGGCGCCCTTACAAGGCGTAGGTCGTGGGTTCGATCCCCTCAGCACCCAAAATAATTTTTTTAAGATATTGTATATTTGTTAAAAATAGTATACAAAGCGTTTCAGGAATTTCGGCGAACTGTGTAGCCGGCTTCTTAAATTCCTCAAAGCGTTTCGATGGAGTGGTAGTTCAGTTGGTTAGAATATCGGCCTGTCACGCCGAGGGTCGCGGGTTCGAGTCCCGTCCACTCCGTTAAATTATGCTCGTCATGATTGATTACTTTTATTGGACTAAAAGGTGAGAGCAAAACGATGCTTCAAACCATTCGTGAGCATACACAAGGTTGGATAGCAGGAACCATCATCACCGTTATTATCCTGACCTTTGCTCTGTGGGGTATACATAGTTATTTCATTAGTGGAACGGGCAATATCAACGTTGCTGAAGTCAATGGTGTTGAAATAACAAAAGAACAACTCGCTGTATCCTACGAACGTCTACGACGCCAAGTCCAAAACCAATACGGTTCAACGAATGCAATTACCACCAATGAATCCGCCCTAAAAACTCGCGCACTGCAGTCTCTGATTGATATGGAAGTGCTTAAACAGGCATCCACTGCAGATGGATATTTGATTTCTGACCAACAAATAAATATTTATTTGCAAAGCATGCCAGAGTTTCAGGTAGATGGGCAATTTTCATTAGATCGCTTCCAGGAAATCCTGTCATCAACCTTGTTATCAACCAGTGAGTTTCTTGAGTTGATACGAACGAGCTTGCTGATTGATCAGCCAAAATTAGGTTTGGTATTTTCATCTTTTTCATTGCCGGATGAAACAACGTCTGTCATATCTCTTGTGAATCAGGAGCGTGATATTGACTCTATCAGCATACCTACTCAATATTTCCTTTCTCAGCCTATCGTTATCTCTTCTGGAAAAATCAAAGAATATTATGATCAGAATAAATCGGATTTTATGACACCTGAACAGGCTAATGTGGAATACATTGAGTTATCTGTTAAAGAGCTATCCTCAAAATTTAATCCCACTGACGCTATGTTAAAGAGTTTTTATAATGAAAATATTAACTCATATACTCAACCCACGCAGTGGAAAATTGCCAGAATTGAGTTTTCACTGCCAGCTTCATTAGCAGACAAGGCTACTCAGGATGAAATGCGGCAAGCAATAAAAAATGCGGAGCTTGCCGCAAAAGCGCTGCAAGACGGTGGAGACTTAACCAAAGTCGCTAGCCAGTATTCCGGTAATTTGGTGAATGCAAGCTGGATGTCATTGTCTCAGGCACCGGCTGAATTGCAAAAAGCTATCTCTGGCTTATCAAAGTCAGGCGATGTATCAGAACCCTTTAAAACGGCCAAGGGTTTTACCATCATTCAAGCTATAGAAGTTCAGGAGCCCAAAATGCTGAGCTTTGATGTTGTAAAGGATAAAGTCAGAGAATCTTATGTTCGTCAGCATGCAGAAGAAAAATTCACGGATCTCAAAGACCAACTGGCCGATTTGACTTACGAGCATCCTGATTCTTTGCAACTTGCAGCAAAGACATTGAACTTACCCATTCAGACCAGCGAGTTATTTGCCAAGAACAAGGCTGGAAAAGATATTTCACAATACAAGAAAACGCGTGATGCTGCATTTAGCAATGATGTCATGAATTTGCAAAATAATAGTGATGTGATTCAGCTAACGCCAGATACGGTTATTGTCTTACGCATTAAATCTCATGTTGCATCTGCATTATTACCGCTTAATCAAGTCAGTAAGCAAATTGAAGACAAATTAAAAGTAAGCGAAGCAGAAAATCGTGCTGACAAATTTTCTGAAGATTTAATGGCAAAGTTACAATCGGGGTCTGATCCACAACAGTTAGCTGCATCATACAAGTTGAAGTGGAATTCAACAGGTTTTATCGGTCGTTATTCCAACAAGATAGATACGGCGATACTGGATTTGGCTTTTAGTTTACCGAATCCTATGAATGCACAAAACAAAACGACATATGGTGTGACAAGATTGCCAAATGGTTATGCAATTGTTGCACTCAAATCAGTAAAACCTGGTGTTATCGCAGACCAAAAACAAGCTGCAGTGTATGCGGAGCAAATTCAAAATAGCGAAGGTTTGCTGGAGTATGAATTATATAAACGCAGTCAAATTGATAATTCTAAAATTAAAGTAAATATTCCTGCATCGTAAGTCAGAAAAATCGTAACTGTTCGCGGGGACTGTATGAAGGTCGTGGTTGCGAGGAGCGTTTTTTGCGACGAAGCAGCGGAGTAGTGGTGTAGGTTGGGTTAGCGCGCTTTTTGCGCGTAACCCAACCTACACCACTACTCCGCTGCTTCGTCGCAAAAAACGCTCCTCGCAACCACGACCCACATGCAACAACGCCACCGTGAACGCTTACACTATTTCTTATTCAATGATATTGAGTTTTTCACTGAAGATAACTCTGTTTTAACATCAGCCTCTTTCTTTGCAGGAAATTTGGATAGTTTTACGTGAAGTGATGTATCATGCGAGTCATGTTTATTTTCTTCAAGATTTTTCTTGTACGCCGCTATATCCGGTGTATCAGGCACATTTTCCAATAAGGTATTTAATAAATCTGGCGTATCGCGTTTTTTTGCAATGTCCAGTAAATCGGTTATATTGATTTTGTTTGCTGCTTCCAGATAGTTTTTGTATGCTTCAAACACTATTTTACTTTGGGGCGGATAGTATTCACCATTAAAAAAATTCGCATCCTTATTTCTCGCGCATAAAAAGTTCAAATAGTCTTTTGTATGTAAAACTTCTTTGATTTGATTGATTAGAAAACTATGCGACAAGCTTTCCGGCTCATTTAATTTATTTAAGAATATTTCTGCACAATTAGCTCGATTCATTACTTCTTTTAATTCTTTTAGTTCATTTACAAATAAAGATTGATAGAATTGATTGATTAAAAATCTTGCTGGAGTTCTGCCTAATAAATCGGGCAAATACATATCCGCGCCATGATCAAGCAGAACTTTGACTACCGCATGATTGGTGGGTTCAAATGCTATAAGTGTACGACCATCAATTTTAAATTCTTTATCTGCTAGCGCCAAAGTAAGAGGAGTATAAAATTTTAGAGTTAAAACTATTTTTCCATGCTTCTCGATTAGCGGTTTCCAATCAGTCTTTTTAGGGGCGAAGCTATTCACTGTTTGTTCAAGAATAACGTTATTCAGGTGGTTTAATATTATTTGAACCATGTCTTCCATGTTTTTATGATCATGCGGGATTCTATGCATGGCTATTGCTGTGGCTAAGAGTCCTGGTCCAAAGCGTGTTTTTTGTAGTAATGTATCGATAATTTCGCGATCAAGTTTATGATTATGTGTGACATGAGTGTTGAGGGATGATTCCTGATACGCTTCAATTTCTTCTGGTGTCATCTTTAATTGCAAGCGACTTATTTCTTTTTCGGCAAACAGTTTTTCTTTTATAAACTGTTTAAAATCATTTAATTGATATTCACAAAAAGCTTCGATATTTATATAGAGCCGTCTATCTGTTCTTCGCATCGTATGTGATTCGAGTGGAAGATTATCACTCGTTTCATTTTTTGGATAGGGTTGATGTGCGAATACCTTTGAATCGGGCGTTGTTATAATCATATCTACAACGACATCAAACATGGATATTTTTTGTGAGGGAAAAATCTTTTTAATAAAATTCGTAATCATTTTTTCATTATTATCATGCAAGGAAATTTCATCCTCGGCTGAAGGTGCGAGCAGCGTGGTTCCATTTAGAAATGCCTGAAGTGGGCTATTTTTAGCATCATCTATTATCTTTCCGCCATAGCAAGCACAAACCAGCATGTTTTTTACATTAGTCGATTCTTGAATCTTTTGTAAAATTTCAAGAGAAATATTAGAATAATTCTTGCAGAGTGTGATGGTATGCTCTCCATCACTAACACTCCCGTGTGCCTGAATGACAAGATGATTTGCTCTTGGAAGTTTTTCTATCTCTGCCATATCTACCAACGTTTTGCCATCACCCAGAATGCGGAATTTTAATTGTTGGGATTTGCATAGGGCTGTCAATTTTTCACAAGTATCTTGCATTACGGCATAGCCTTCTGTGTCTATTCCTATCAGCACAACAATATCCAGGATTTCATCAGTGGGTGAGCTAATGCTGGAAGTGTGTGTCTTTTCTTTTGGATTTTCTCTTTCAAGGGACATAAGTTATCACTTTTTCATCATGATTTGTTTTATTTCATTTTGGCGTTCAGGTGATGCATCCTGTTTTTCTTGTTTTTGATGCCGCTTTTCCGCAGTTTTCGCTGCGATGAGAGTCTCAATTCCGTTGATAACATATTCCGTTCGTGACTGGGTAACAGTGAAGGAAGATAGTTTCTTTTTTCTAGCTTCATTGGCAGCATTTTTACGCTGCTCATTTGTAGCGCCGCTTACGGGCGCTTTTTCATCCAGGTAACGAGGGATTCTATCCAGTGTTTTTCTAATTTGATTATGCTCAATTGGATTCAGTAATTTATTGTTGTTTATTTTTTCCCTTAAATCATCCCCTTTTTTTGCGAGGAGAGCTTTTTCATTTCTTAGATCATTGACTGTTTTTCTGTATGTTCCAATATTATTTTTTGCTTCGTTCGTTAATGTATCACTTTTTTGTAAACCTTTTCCATTTATTGCTTCCGAAGAATCCAGTGTCTTTAATAATTCTATTATCCTGACATTAAACTGATATGCCTGCTTTTCAATCTCCATGGCTTGATTCATTATTTCGCGATAGGTTTTACTTTCGCGAGGCAGTACGGATACATCATTAAGTCTATCCATCATCTCTTTCGTGGTGTCACTATTGTCTGCCCATGTCACTTTTTTTATGCTTGTTTTTTCAGGCTCTTTTCTTGCTTTTGACATGTGCCTATCCTCTCGTTATTGTGATAACTAAAGTATAGACCAAAAAAGCGTAAATTTACTGAATTCAATATGTAAGCTCTATCATTTCAATTCCCAGCTGTTCTTTGATTGTTTTCAATAACGTGTCGCCTGGTTTAATCAGAAAATTCTTTCCAAACTTAATATCCGCCTGAATATTTTCATGAATATAACGAATCATTACCGTGCAATTTCCGCCTGTATATTGTTGCAGGAGTTGCTTTAACTGTTCGGCATCCAGTTGCTGCGTGGAAGGCATGTGCAAGCGAATTTGTTTGGCAAAACGATCACGTGCTTTTTCAAGTGTAAATAAATCACGTGCGACAATGCGCGTGTTATTACTGAAATCATCGATGCTGACATCACCTTCGACAATCACCATTTGATCTTCTGTCAGGAGAGATCGGTATTGTTGATAGGCTTCGCTAAAACAAACCACTTCAAGTTGAGTGGTTCCATCATCCAGTGTAAATATTCCAATGCGATCACCGCGCTTTGTTTGTCTTGCTCTAATATTGGTGATGATACCTGCGACTCTTGCTGTTTTATGGTCACTGGGATGCAATTCGGACAGTCTGCAAGTCGTGAAATGTGCGAGTTCATTCAAATATCGTCGCAGTGGATGGCCTGTCAGATAAAATCCCAGCGTTTCTTTTTCACCCTGAAGTTGAATTTCATCTGACCAGTTTTCTTTCTCAACATACTGTGGTGGTGTCGCCTGTGATTGCATACCTAATAAATCATGCTGTCCTGTGGTTGCATCGTGAAATTTTTGTTCCGCATGTTGAAGAGCGAGAGGAAGTGTTGCAATGAGTGCAGCCCGGTGTGTGTCGAATCCATCAAAACAACCTGATTTAATTAATGCTTCCAGCGTGCGGCGATTCATTTTACGCAAATCAACACGTCCACAAAAATCAAATAAATCCGTGAATGGACCATTTAATTCACGTGCTGCAATAATGTTTTCAATGGCTGCACTACCTACGCCTTTGATCGCACCGAGACCATACATAAGGTGATTCGCATCAAGCACATGAAAAAACCAGACACTTTTATTAATGTCGGGTGGAGAAACATGCAATTTCATGGTTTGACATTCATCGAGCAGAATAATGATTTTTTCAGTTCTATCCAGTTCGGATGATAAAACGGCTGCCATAAAGGCAGCGGAATAATGTGTTTTTAGCCATGCAGTTTGATAGGCAATTAAGGCATAGGAAGCAGAATGTGATTTATTAAATCCATAGCCTGCAAATTTTTCCATCAAGTCGAAAATCTGGTTTGCCAATTCTGCGCTTATTCCAGAAACTTTGGCACCCTTGCAAAATATTTCACGCTGCTTTGCCATTTCTTCGGGTTTTTTCTTGCCCATTGCGCGACGTAAAATATCAGCGGAACCCAAAGTATAACCAGCGAGCACCTGTGCGATTTGCATGACTTGTTCCTGATACAAGATCACACCATAGGTGGGACGCAATACGGGTTCCAGTTTGGGATGCGGATAAAAAACTTTTGCACGTCCGTGTTTGCGATTAATAAAATCATCGACCATGCCAGATTGCAATGGACCTGGTCTGAATAAGGCGACCAGTGCAATCAAATCTTCAAAACAATCTGGTTGCAAGCGCTTGATGAGATCGCGCATGCCGTGAGATTCAAGCTGAAAAACCGCGGTAGATTGATATGCTTTTAATAATTTGAATGTTTCCACATCGTGAAGCGGAATCAGGCTAATATCAATGGGCGTTTCATTTTGTTGCAGACGAGTATGATTGATTACGCGAAGCGCTCTATCAATAATTGTCAGTGTTTTTAATCCCAGAAAGTCAAATTTAACGAGTCCAACAGCTTCCACATCATCTTTATCAAATTGTGTCACGGGATGAGCTGCAACACCTGCTTCACAATAAAGCGGTACAAAATCAGTTAATTTACCCGGGGCGATGACAATGCCGCCTGCATGCTTGCCTACGTTGCGTGTAATGCCTTCCAGTTTGCGGGCAAGATCAATCAGGGTGCGAACGTCTTCTTCCTGTTCATAGCGCTCACGCAACAAGGGTTCTTGCTCCAGCGCTTTATCAAGCGTGATGCCTAATTCAAAGGGAATTAACTTCGCAATTTTATCGACGAAACCATAACCGAGAGCAAGCACACGTCCCACATCTCGCACTACGGCTTTGGCAGCCATGGTGCCATACGTGATGATTTGCGAAACACATTGGGCTCCATGTTTTTCCATGACGTATTCAATGACACGATCACGCCCTTCCATGCAAAAATCAATATCAAAATCCGGCATGGAAACGCGTTCAGGATTCAGAAAACGTTCAAATAATAAATCAAATGCGAGCGGATCAAGGTCTGTAATTTTTAATGAATAGGCAACGAGTGAACCAGGACCCGAACCGCGGCCAGGGCCGACTGGAATACCATTTTCTTTTGCCCATCGGGTAAAATCGGCAACAATGAGAAAGTATCCGGCAAATCCCATTTTGTTGATGACATCAAGCTCTCGTTCTAATCGCTGATCATAGGCGCTCTGTGTGATGTCAGAAAGTTCAGTCTGTGAGATTGACAAACGCTGAATGAGGCCTGCTTTTGCACTTTCACACAGATAACTTTCTGCAGTATAACTGTCAGGCACTGAAAAGTGCGGGAGACTGCTAATGCCCAGTTTAAACGTGACATTACAACGTTTAGCGATTTCCACGGAATTTGCGAGGGCTTCTGGCATATCGGCAAAGAGTTTTTGCATTTCCTTTTGGCTGCGCAGATATTGCTGATCCGTATACAAATGCTGCCTGTGAGTATCATTTAGCGTGACGCCTTCCTGAACGCACACTCTTGCTTCGTGCGCTTCAAAATCCTCTTGTTCAAGAAATCGAACATCATTGGTGGCAACAATGGGCAGGGAGGCTGATTGGGCGATTTTAATGACGGATGCGATGTAATCATTTTCCTCTGGTTTGCCAACACGGCTTACCTCAAGATAAAAACGATTGGGGAAGAGTGTTTGCCAATTTCTTGCATGAATGAGTGCAGCTTCCTTGTCCTTGGACAGTATAGATTTGCCAATTTCTCCGTCTAAATCTCCAGAAAGTGCAATTAATCCATTTGCGTGAGTGTGAAGCCAGGATTTTTCAATCAGCGGTTTGCCTGTCGCCTGTCCTTCGAGATAACTTTTCGAGACCAGTTTCAATAGATTTTGGTAACCCTCATTTGTCTGGCAAAGCAAAGTGAGGCGAAAGGATTCTTTTGCATTGGCATCGTTTACTACCCATACATCTACGCCGATTATGGGTTTGATACCGGCCTTAAAAGCTTGCTGATAAAATTTTACTGTCGCGTAAAGATTGCTGATGTCAGTAATCGCAATGGCGGGCATGGCAAAAGCAGCGGCTTTTTCCATTAATGATGAAAGGGTGACGATGCCGTCACTCAATGAATATTCGGTATGTAAACGTAAGTGAATAAAGTCTGGATTCATGAAATGCTCCCTTGCAGGAATTCCGGGCGAACATGCGAGGAAGCTTCTTTATCAGGACTTTTGACAAGTGGACAGGAGTCCACTTGAGCAATACCCGTGATGGAAACGTGTATTGCGGTCAAAAGTCCTGATAAAGAAGCTTCCTCGCATGTTCGCCGGGAATTCCTGTTCCCCCGCATACCTTAACAGTCACGAGGGATTTTTTCTATCCTGAAAAGTATGATATAACTGTTCAATTAACTTTCCATGGACGTGAGAGGAACTCAACATGAAAGCAAGATGGCTGGTTTTAGTCGGATGTGTGTTACTTCTTTCCGGATGCAATGCCCTCGATGGAAAATGTGATTATCTCCCGCCTGATAACTGTAGCTGCAGCAACTCTCCCTTTGACGCCTCTTTTTATAATTGCAATTGCAAGAAATATGGCTATCGCATGTCTCATCTCGATCAGATCGATTGCGGGTCATGCAAGTGTCAGAATGATACTTGCTCAAATTGCTGGTCATGCGGGTATAATCGCAATTTCCATGATCAACAATAGGTCAGGGTTTTAGTTTCACCTCAGGATTTCACGAGTAAGGATTAAAACAAAAGCAGATTACGAGGCCTTTCTCCTTCGGGGAATATGTTATTTATCATTCAGATAATCTTAATAAGCATCATTGTAACTTTCTAACGATATGTGTTAAAATGTGCCAATTTTTAAATTTAACATAATTATAAAGCTAACGAGGGTGTGGGAAATGAATGTCCGGGTAGTAAATTTATCAAATCTTTCACATGAAGACGCAAGTATGCTGCATACCTTGCTTGAGTCTTTTGAATCTGAAACAAACAAATTTCTGAAAATAAAATTATTTGAACCGGATCATTGCTACGAGTCTGATAAACACATTCCATTTCGGGTGACTGAGACTATGGTCAGGCGGACAAAGATAAAGAATGATTTGAAAATATTTGTTTACACTGTGTATTCCAACGCAAAGCTTATGGGTCAAGGAGGTTTTGGAACCGTTTATTCAGTATCAGGAATACTGAAGCACGCTGATGGAAAAATGATATATAAGAGCAAGCAAGAAAAACCACAGGTGATTAAAAAGTATATAGAACGTCATGACTCCGCCAAACTTGAAAATTCCCTTGCACAAAAACTCCCTGATACAAAAATGAAAAAGATAACCTTTATTTACCGTGAAGGTGAAAAGTGTTTAAGCTTTAATGTAATGGCAGAGATTAAAGGTGAGGATTTTTCAGATACAATATTACGTCACCCCTATACCATTTTACAAAAAATTGTACTCAGCATTAGTGCATGGAATGATTTAAAAAGGATAGATACTGCTGGCATCATTCAAAGGGATATTAAGCCTGATAATATGCGAGTTAACCACGCTAACATGTCGCTGCGCATTCTGGATTTCGGCATAGGCAGGGAAAAAGATACAGTGGATGAAAAATCTGTTGGATCGTACCCCTGGAAATCGCCTGATATGATTGCAAATCGCAAAACTGCAGGAGCAGGGTGTGATGTATATTCCATGGGATTAGTCTTGGGAATGCTTTTTGGCGATAAGCAAGTTCGCTTAGATAAAAGGACATTAATAAAAGATGTCAGGGAAAAAAGAAGAAAACAGTATGCGTCTAATAATAAATACCCCCTGTGGTTTGATGATAAAAATATCAAGCAATGGAAACAAGAGTATCCGTGGGCAGAGATGAAAAAGCTTGAAGAAATACTGCTTTCTGTCACCACAGCAAGACCAGAAAATAGATCAACTATTGATAGTGCCTTATCCGGGTTTATTGAGCTGTTACGGCAGGTGCCAATGCAGTATGCATTTACACAGCAGGATGCGCCTGCTATTGCCATGTTACTCAAAGTTGGAGTGAAACCTGATTATGCTGCATTTACCAAAGCCGTTGATGATAGCTTGTGGGAATGTGTTCTCTCATTTGTGAAAGCAAATCCTGAAAACATCGCAAGCAGTATAGATTGCGAGAAAGCTTACACATATGCTTTGAGTGCAAGCAACAGGACAAATACTTATGATGATGCTAAAACGATAGACCCAATCAGGGAAGTGAACAAATTAATTTCGTCTTTATTGATAACTGAAAGAAATGAGGTGGAAAATGAATGTGAGACCAATCGACATTTCAAAGCTTTCGGATGAAGATGCGCATGTTTTGCATGATTTTCTTTTGCTTGATGAAGCAGAGACAGAGAAATACAAGAAAATAAAATTGTTTGAGCCGGGCGATGAACACCCCTACGAACTTCAAACCATTTCATTTCAGGGCAGTAAAATATTCGTCAGAACCAAGGAGGGGAAAGGCTCGACAAAATATAGTTATACAGTGTATGCGAGCAAACATGATATCGGTGAAGGTAGTTATGCAATAGTCTATTCAGCATCAGGAAAGCTTGAGCACATTGATGGGAAAATGGTCTATACCAAAGAAAAATGTGAAGTAATTAAAAAGCAAACAGACGAACATGAGACAGCTAAAAAAGAATGCAAGATGGCACAAAAGCTACCTGATACAAAAACTAAAAAAATGACGTCGGTATATCGTCAACATGTAAAGTGTTTTAGCTTCAATGTAATGGCCAATATTCCAGACACGGATTTTTCAGACACAATAGGGAAAGAAGGCAGATATACTATTTTAGAAACATTGCAACTGATGGTCAGTGCGTGGACGGACTTAAAAAAAATTGATGATGCTGGCATTATTCAGCGAGATATTAAACCCCGTAATATGAGAGTAGACCACACTACGTTCTCAATACGCATTCTGGATTTTGGGCTTGCCAGGGAAAAAGAAATACCGGATGGCAAACGTTGCGGAACACTACACTGGAAGTCTCCAGAAATGATTGCAGACTGCAAAAAAGCGGGTGCATCGAGTGATGTATATTCCATGGGGATAGTATCAAGAGCATTCTGTAAGGATGAAGCTGTTTTGCTTGATCATGAGATGAAAGCAGCGCTTTTTAAAGAGAAAAGAATAAAACAGTATAACAATAATGAAATACACCACGTGTTTTTAAAACGTACATTCAGAGAACAGTGGCAGCGAGAGTGTCCATCGGTAGACATGCAAGTGCTTGAAGGCATTCTCCAGGGTGCGACAACATCAAGACCAGAACATCGGTCTACTATTGATGAGGTTTTATCCGTGCTTAATTCTCTGCTGCAACAGGTGAAAATGTGTATTGCATTAGAGAATGATGATGCATTGTCTATTGTTGCCTTACTTCAGGCTGGCGTAAAACCTGATTATGTTGCGCTATCAACTGCTATTGACAGGAGACGGTTTAAATCTGTTCTTGCATTCGTAAACACTGCGCAGGAAGACAGCAATAATATAAATTGTATGCGTGCCTATGGTGGTGCCTTCCTAATGGCTGTTCGTTATGAACAGCAAGAATTGATAACTGCGTTGCTTCAGAAAAAAATTCAGGGGACTAACTATTTTTCACGAGGGAGCCATGTGGGCTGGACTGCCCTGCATTTTGCCATTGCTCAAGGCAATAATGAGCTGATACCCATGATTTTGAATCATTCCATGAACATAAAACCAGATTATAAAGTGATTGGTGGGCCGACTCCGCTGCAGCTTGCTTTCGAGAAAAAAAATCATGTGGCAATTATATTGCTGCTGCAGTATGGAGCGAAACCTGATTATGCTGCACTGACAAAAGCCGCTGATAATGGCGAATGGGAATGTGTTCTTGCCTTTGTGAAAGCGAATAAAGAGGTTGTTTCGCAATCAGCAGCATGTGAGAAAGCTTATAAAAAAGTCTTGTATCAAGCTGAGTGTAATGAACAGTCAGATTTGATAGCAGCGTTGAAGTCGAAAATTTCCCTTATCAATTTTGATATACCTAAAGATACGTATGCTAACTGCGGTGATTTGCTTTTTTCTTCTGTCTCGGTTCAACCCAAAATCGGGAATATTCTGGAAGAGAGAGCGAAGATGAAAACCCCTATATTTCCAACACAATTATAGATAAAACGAGGAGTGTGAAGCATGAATACAAGACAACTGGATTTAGCCAATCTTTCTGATGAAGAGGCGCATCTTTTGCATGATTTTCTTTTGTTTGATGAATCAGAAACAGAGAAATACAAGAAAGTAAAATTATTTATACCAGGCTTTCTCTATGAGACTGAAAATTTTTCATTTATGTGTAATGAGATATTCGTGAGGACCAAGGAAAAAAAAGGCTCGAGAGAATATTTTTATACCGTGTATTCGAACAATAACTGTATCGGTACAGGGGGGTTTGGAAGAGTTTATTTAGTCTTGGGAAAGCTTGAGCACATTGATGGGAAGATGACATATAAAGAAGAAAAGTGTCAGGTTATTAAAAAAACAATACATCATCAGTACGCTAAACTTGAATACGAGCTTGCAAAAAAACTCCCTGACACAGAAAGTAAAAAGACGACATCGGTTTACTTTGTTCACAATGTCTATCCTGGTTTTACGTTGCCGCGCTTAAGCTTTAATGTTATGCGCAAACTTCCAGGCGAGGATTTTATAGACACGATATTTGACTTTCCTTATACCATTTTGCAACGAATACACCTTAGCATTAATGCATTGATGGACTTAAAAAGGCTATATCGTGCTGGCATTCTTCAACGTGATATTAAACTTGAAAATATGAGGGTTGATCACAGTAATATGTCGATGCGTATTTTTGATTTTGGGTTGGGCAGAGAAATTGCAAACCCAGATTATAAACAAACTGGAAGTTATGGCTGGAGGTCGCCAGAAATGGAGGCACGTCCTCAAATTGCAGATGCATCAAGCGATGTATATTCCATGGGGATAGTATTAAGAGTACTTTTTGCAGATAAGAGGGCTGAGGATGATATTGCGCTTGCTTGCACAAATGCACATTCTATCTGCAATAAAAGAAGAAACCAGTATGAGCAGAATCGCGATTACAGCCTGCATATTAAGCCTGAAATGATAAAACAATGGAAGCAAGAGTGCCCATCTGTCGATATACAACTCCTCAAAAACATTCTGCAGCATTTAACGACATCAAGACCAGAAAATCGGTTATCCATTGACAATGCGATATCTCAGTTCATGTCTTTGGGAATGAAAATTGCATTTGCGCATAATGATGCAGTATTCATCAGCTTGCTACTCAACAATGGAGCGATACCCGATTATGAGGCATTTACAAAAGCTTCTGATGCCAAACAGTGGAACAGTGTTTTTGCTTTCGTCAGAGCGAATCCTGATTCCGTCAATAATCCTGTTTGTGCGGATGCTTATGATGATGCCTTGCTTAGAGCAGTTCGTAATAGGCAGTCAGTTTTGAGTGAGGAATTGCTTCAGAAAGGTGCTCTTGTATCTTATGGAATTAACGGGTGGTCTGCTTTGCATTTTGCCATTGATCAGGGTGATGACGCGCTGGTGCAAAGGCTTTTTGATACGGGAATGAATCCGACCCTCTTATTTTCTAATGGACTTGGTTCACTGCAGTTTGCTTTTGAGAAAAGAAGTCCTGTGGCGATTGTCTTGCTACTCGTGTGGGGAGAGAAACCAGACTATGCGGCACTGACAAAAGCCGCTGATGATAGAGAGTGGGAATGTGTTCTTGCCTTCGTGAAAGCGAATCAAGAGACTGGAAAGAATTCGGCAGCTTGTGCGAAAGCCTATGGCGAAGTCTTGAGCAAAACGGATCCTCTGCAGATTGAATTGATAGAGACTTTGATAGAGAAAGGTGCTCCCATGACTTTTGTTTCTGCTAATGATAAGTATGTACATTGTCATGCTGTGCATTTTCGCCCAGCCTCTCGTCAACCTAAGCCCAGAAAACTTAACCCAACCCATATCCCTATCCAAAGTCAGGGTATGTAAACCACCCATACTTAGGTATGATATCGGCTTTGATTTCGACTGACTAAGGTTCAAGTCCATGATGAACATCAATTTTCTCGATTTTGAGCAACCCATTGCAGAGCTTGAAGCAAAAATTCAGGAATTACGCATGGTGGGTACGGATGCTGACATTAATTTAAGCGAAGAAATTACCCGCCTTGAAAAAAAGTGTAATCAGTTGATAAAAGAAACATTTAGCAAGCTTAACTCCTGGCAGGTGACACAGCTCGCAAGACATCCGTTAAGACCCCACAGTGTGGATTACATTAGCCGTATCTTTACTGAATTTGATGAATTATCCGGAGATAGAATGCTCTCAGCCGGCCCTTCCATCGTCGCAGGCATTGCACGTCTTGATGGCATGCCTGTCATGGTCATAGGCCATGAAAAAGGACGCAAGACCCAGGAAAAAATTGAGCGTAATTTTGGCATGCCGAATCCGGAAGATTACCGCAAGGCCATGCGTCTTATGAAAATGGCTGAGCGCTTCAAATTGCCAATTATCACCTTTATCGATACACCAGGCGCCTATCCTGGCATTGGTGCAGAAGAGCGCAACCAGAGTGAAGCCATTGCACGTAATTTATTTGTCTTATCCCGTTTGAAAACGCCGGTTATATGCACGGTCATAGGCGAGGGTGGTTCGGGTGGCGCACTTGCTATTGGAGTAGGTGACCGTGTCCTCATGCTGCAGTATTCCATTTATTCAGTGATCTCACCGGAAGGGTGTGCTTCCATACTGTGGAAAAGTGCTGAAAAAGCCTCAGAAGCGGCAGAAGCCATGAATCTCACCGCAGATAAAATTATCAAGCTTAAACTGGTGGATGGCATTATCCCTGAACCCCTGGGCGGCGCACATCGTCATTATGATGTGATGGCGCAATCCATTAAGCAGGAATTATTAAAACAATTGACTGAATTACAATCCTTCCCACTCTCGGTCTTACTCGAACAACGCTATCAGCGCATTATGTCGTATGGATTGACTGCATGAGTTTGTTGAATGCACTGCGTCTCTTTTGCGCCCAGTTTGATGAAACCATCACTTACTGGATAGCTTATAGCGGCGGGCTTGATTCAGAAGTCTTGTTGTCTCTTTGTCATCAATTGCAGAGCGAAATCAACATAAAGGTGCGCGCCATTCACATTCATCATGGTTTAAGTCCCAATGCGAAAAACTGGGCAAGCCATTGTCGAAAAATGTGTGAGCGATATGCAATGGATTATGTGGAGCATAGCATTCAACTGGATTTGCAGCGAGGAGATAGCCTCGAAGCCATTGCACGTGAAAAGCGTTATGGCATTTTTAAAGAAGTACTTGCAGAAGGGGATGTGTTATTCACCGCGCATCACGAGGATGATCAGGCAGAGACAGTTTTATTGCAATTACTGCGTGGTGCAGGCACGAAAGGATTAGCCGCAATGCCTGCGATTAAATCCTTAGGCAAGGGGTATCATGGCAGACCGCTGCTTTCCTTTCCTCGCAGTGATTTGCAACAGTATGCGAAAGAGCAGAATTTGACATGGGTTGAAGATGAATCAAATCAGAATACTTCACTTGCACGAAATTTTATCCGGTTAGACATTCTTTCAAAATTAAAATTACGCTTTCCATCGGTGACTGCAACACTTGCGCGCAGTGCTGCACATTGTGCGGAAAATCAAATGTTACTGGAAGCTTTCGCGCGTGAGTTACCCATGCACGGATCGCGTGAAAATACTTTATCCGTTGAAAAGCTGCTGCAATGCAGTCCTGAAAAACAGAGATTAATTTTACGTTTTTGGATTCATGCATTAAATTATCCGCTGCCGAATAGCAAAAAGATGGATAGCATACAGCGCGATGTTTTGCTCGCATCAAGAGATTGTTCACCGTTGGTTGAATGGGGTGCGGTGAGGCTGAGACGGCACAAGGATGATCTTCATCTTGTACCTGTTTCCCGAGAGCCTGTTTTATCGACACTTTCCTGGGAGGTGCATCATGCACTCATTCTGCCTCACCTTGGGGAATTGAAAACCACACCCGTGCAGGGAGCAGGTTTACGCGCGGATATCTCGGCTGTTTCAGTGCGTTTTAGACAAGGCGGTGAAGTGCTTGATATGCGAACGCGCGGTCGCCATACCTTGAAAAATCTTTTTCAGGAATGGGATATTTTGCCGTGGGAACGTGATACCATGCCGCTCATTTTTGTTGAAGAGACATTAATTGCCATCGCGGGATTATTTTTGCACGAGGATTTTACGGCGAAGGGAAATGAGATGGGACGCGAGATTTTGTTTGCACGACAAAAAAATTAGAACCGAACATCTACATTTACTATTACAACG
>Ga0206990_1062_pt1 | contig 24596 bp, 21 predicted proteins | sample Alteio_BWMinCont_8_FD_153283 | JGI IMG/M metagenome (GOLD analysis project Ga0206990, IMG submission 153283) | Enriched cells from forest soil in Barre Woods Harvard Forest LTER site, Petersham, Massachusetts, United States -... | ecosystem: Environmental > Terrestrial > Soil > Temperate forest >... | reverse complement strand
TGCTTATCAGAATTTTCTTCCTCTGCTGCCTGATTAAAAATACCAAATCGCATCCAGAGATCAGATATTTTTCTGGGAAGATCAAAAAAAATAGGCACGAAAGATTGCTGCTCCGACTCTTCCGACTCCTCCAATGTAGAGTAAGCATGATTCTTTTGCTGCTTCCCTGACTCTTGCATCACTCTTTGTTTTGCTTCACTTGATTCACCCCTAATCATTTTTGCTCTTGCCAATTCAATTTCTTTTATCTTTTTTTCAATGAAGTTTAATCGTGCCGCCTCAATTTCATCTTCTGCTTTGGCACGTTTTTGTAAGATTCCCAAACGGTCTTGCAGTTGCCATGCACATAAAACATCAAAAACATCCACCAGATAAATAATGGGCTGCTGCAAATAACTGACTAAATCCGCGCTGCTTGCAGCGGCAATGGTTTGATCGTGAATTCTTTGATAGCTTTGCATGGAATACTCCTCTCTCGTTTCATTTTTCGTATTTATGTAAAATAAGTTTATTAATAGAATATTGCGCTCAAAATTACCACAAACACACCTACATGGTCAAATTCAATATCCACCAATATAATTGACACAACAACCCCATTGGGGTAGGATCGCGAACATGAGTGGAATAATATTACAAACTGTTGTTGAGACACCGGAATTTATCAAACAGGCTAAACTGTGCATGGGCGATGAAGTTCGCAACCAATTCATAGATTTTATTGCTGAAAATCCCCTATCAGGAGATCTTATTTCTGGGACTGGTGGCGCAAGGAAAATTCGATGGCAAAGTGAATTGAAAAGTGGCAAACGCGGAGGCACAAGAATTATTTACTATTATCATGATGCTGACATGCCTATATATTTATTCACGGTTTATAAAAAAAATCAGCGTGAAAATATTACGTCCGAAGAAAAAAATACTTTGTATAAAGTTATCAAGTTAATTATTAAATCTTATATAGAGGATCAATCATGAGTAAAATCGGTGAAAGTTTGCTAAAAGGCGCTCATGAAGCCCTTGCTCATGCGCGAGGTGAAAAAATCAAGGTGAGAGAGCACAAAGTGAAAGTGCCAAAACATATCAATGTCAAGGCCATCAGGCTCAAACTACACTTGACCAGGCTGCAGTTTGCAAATCGGTATGGGTTTAGCATCAGGACATTGGAAAAATGGGAGCAAGGCGCTCGTGAACCAGATGGCGCGGCAAGGGCATATCTGGTTGTCATTGATCGGAATCATAAGGCGGTTGAAGCGGCGCTAGAATAACCCGCAAATCGACCTCGTCGCTTCCTCTATTTCATCCCGCGTTGTAAAACGCCCAAATGAAAACCGCACTGAGCTTTTTGCCTCACTGTCCGTGCATCCCATCGCCCGCAACACATGCGAGCCTTCCGTTCCCTTGCCCTGACAGGCAGAAGCGGTGGAAGCAGCAATATTTGGCAGTTGCGACAAAATAGCATCTGAAAGCATGCCTTCAAAACGGAGATTGAGAATATGCGGCACGGCATGCACCACATCGCCATTCACACGCAGATTTTTGATCGCACTCAAGCCTTTTAAAAAATGTTCGCGCAATCCACGAATACGCTTATCTTCATTTTGTTGCGCCAGTTGAAAAGCAGCGCCCATGCCGACGATTTGATGTGTCGCTAGCGTTCCCGAACGCATGCCTTGCTCATGACCGCCGCCATGTATCAGCGGCTCCACTCGCACTCGTGGTTTCTTGCGTAAATACAATGCTCCCACACCTTTTGGACCATACGTTTTATGCGCGCAAAAAGACATGAGATCAATTGGAGTTTTCGTCACATCTATCGCCACTTTGCCAGTGCTTTGCGCGGCATCCACATGCAATAAAATGCCGCGGGCAGCAGTGATTTCCGCAATCGCCGCGATATCCTGAATCACACCTGTTTCATTATTCACTTGCATGATGGAAACAAGAACCGTGTCATCGCGCAAGGCAGCCCTGAATGCATCCAGCGCTAACAAACCATTTGCTTCTGGGGCGAGATAAGTCACAACATGCCCTGATTTTTCCAGATGCTGACAAGTATCAAGCACTGCCTTGTGCTCGGTTTTCATCGTCACCATGTGCTTACCCTTGCGCTGATATAAATGCGCTGCTCCCTTCAATGCGAGATTGATGGATTCCGTTGCGCCAGATGTCCAGATAATTTCACTGGGTTCAGCATGAACGAGATGTGCCACTTGCTCCCGCGCAAGTTGAACGGCATCCCTTGCCGACTTTCCATACTCATGTAATGAGGCAGGATTGCCGAAATCCCCATCCTGCGTGAGGTATTCGCACATTTTCGCAGCAACGCGCGGATCAACGGGAGTGGTGGCGGCATAATCAAGATAAATTGGTTTCATGAGATGGATTAAAACTGGAATAATTTTAGTGTGTACAAAATAGACAAAATTACAGTGAAAGTCCAGTCGTTTTCATGGGAATTTATTTGCTATAACGTATTATGGTTATTAAATGACCTGACTTTCGACCAATAATGCAAATAAATGGGTATACTTACGACCATTTTTTCAAAAAAATGGTCTGTATTATAACCATATTGAAGCGTAACATACTGAATAAATTGAGCTTAAACACCCCCATACTTTTTAGAATACGTCGATGTCGTAGTCGTCGTTGACACCTCTGCCAATGGCCAAAGTTCACTGTCGCTATCATCGCTATTATCTTTATTGAGATTTCTTTCATCGAATGAAATAATCGTTCCCGGATTTTCATCCGCGATTAATTCAACCTTTCTTTCATTACTTTCATTCACAAAAAATCCAAACAACTGACGAGCATTTTTGCGAGCGGTATATTGCTGGTATGCCAAATATGTATACGTCGACATAGCCGTCAACCCGGTTATCACGGATGGTATCCCAATCGCAGCCGCGAAGACGACAGCCAGCAACAGTCCCTCCTCCTCGTCGGTTGGCTCGGTATGATTGAGACTCTTGCTATACATAAATGCAGAAGGGTATGCAACAGAGATGCCAACCAGCATGAATAATGCAAAAAATAACCCCACAAGACCAGGCCACTTTAACATACAGTTAATTTTCCCTTTCTCATCGATTGCAACTTGCTCGAGATAAAACTTCAGCAAGCCATCATTCTCTTCCATAAACGCTTGCAGATTTTTATCTCTCTGTAACTGCTTGTAAGTCGGTGGAGTGATATATGCATGCATTTCATCGATACACATAATGAAACCATGCTCGCGAAAAAGAAATTTTCCATTAAGAGGCATGTCATTGATCACACGCTCAAATCTCCTTGAAACAGACTTTAAAAGCTGGCGATTTTCAAATGAAAAATAGCGCATGAACAACGATATTACATCGTCCATCTCCAGTGACTTACTTGCAAGATTTGATGCAGAATACTGAAGCTCCTCATCTTCCCTGTTAAGTGTTATTAGATTTTTCTTACCACGATTTATTGCTTGTACAATCTTAGTTATTTTATTTTGAATACGCTGTAGTCGCTGTGTTTCTTCCACATCGCCTCCATTATTACGATCGCATAACCCATGACAACGCCTCGCGATTTCATCTATATGCTTATACGTAATAATGGGTTGCCGCAGATATTCTTCCAGCCCAACGCTTGTGGAGTTCGAAATGTTTTGATTGTCATATATAGCTGCATGTTGAATATTTTGATGCTGCATGGATGTGCCTCGCTCGTTTAATAATTTTTCAAAAAGTGGGTGATTCTAGCACATAGAACTGGATATTGACAAAACCTGTTTTGGTGCGGCCTCTATATATGAGTGGATGTGCCAGTCAAGAAAGCATTCTGGAAAGTTGTGGGCATAGCATTGTAGGTTGGGTTAGCGCGCTTTTTGCGCGTAACCCAACAAATCAAAGTTTATTGTCCTTGATAGCCTGAAAATTTCAAAATCAAAAAATAAAATGAAATTTGATTTGTTGGGTTACGCGCAAAAAGCGCGCTAACCCAACCTACAGTACTCGAAATTTACGTATCAGATTTTCATCTGCTATTGATTCAACCTTACTTTCACTGCTTTCATCCACAAAAAATCCAAACAACTGGCGGGCATTCTTGCGAGCGGTATATTGCTGATATGAATAATATACGGTGCGCAATGCGTAAATAAACAGCGCTAACATTAACTCTGTCCCAAGCATACTGTTATTGGAAGTACGCGCCGGATGCGTGTGATGACTATCCTGCTGACGCTTAATTTCAGGAGCACTCCAAAGCTGTGCCAGGACGATAAGCACACTCATTGTGATAAAAAATCTATGTCCCTTGAAGATGACAGGAATTTTCTTTTCCGCCTCAGCTTTCATTTTATCAACATAAAAATTCGTCAAGCCATCACTTTCCTTCGCAAATTTTCGCAGATTTTTATTTGCTTGCAACTGTTTGTAAGAAGGTGCAGTTTGATATTCATGCAATCTATCGATACAAATAATGAAACCCTGCTCACAAAAAAGAAATTTCTCCTTAATCGGCATCTCATTAATAACTTGCTCAAAGTAGCTTGAAACAGACTTGAAAAACTGGCGATCCTCAAATGAAAAATAATTCATGATCTTTAACAGAATGTCCTTTATTTCTAATGGATGTACTGGTGGCGTTTCATTTTTAAGAGTTAAAGAGTTAGGCGCATCTTCCCTTCTCATGTTTCTTTGATTCTTTCTGCTCTGAATCATGCTTAGCGCTCTTCTGGAGGTAATTTCCTTTAACCTGTCTGAAATGCGCTGCAATCGGTTTGCTTCATTCACATCACCGTTATTTTCACGAATTAATATTTCCTGACGAAACAGAATGCAATCAAGATGGCTGAGCGTAATCATGGGTTGCTGCAAATACACTAAAAGCTCTGCACTGGTAATACTGTGAATATTGTTTATATTTAGCTGAATATCTTGATGATGCATGGGTGCTCCTCGCTTGTTTAATTGTTTTAGTTTATGTTTATATGCTCATTCGTAAAGCGCAAGAACGGACAATTCTAGCACAAAAAGTTAAATATTGACAAATCCTTATATAAATCAAGGACGAGACACCATGACATCCATGCACAAACCCCATGCCTTATTTCTCCCATTGCTCTTTTGCATGTGCGTAAGTTATCTCGCCATCGAACTCTTTTACAATCACTACGCCATGCTGTCTGTGGATGAATTCTGGTTTGCTCATCGCATTTATGAATTCAAAAGCGGCTTGCCTTATCGCGACTTCGCTCCTTATAAAACCATACTCGGTTATTATTTATTACTCCCGCCGTTGTTATCTGGCCGCGGCATACTGCAAACATTATTATTAACGAAAGATTATCTTGCCCTTCTCAACATGATTATTTTATTCGCTTCATCACTGTGGTTAAGCCGCTTTTTTTCACGAACCAGTATCTTGAGCAGCCTCGCGATTTTAATTGCGAGCGAAATCGTACTCTCTTACTCCACACAATTACGGATTGATTTGCCAGGTTACTGGCTCGGTTTTTTTTCCTTGCTTTTGTTACTGGAGAAACGTTACTTACTGGCAGGATTATTGATAGGTCTAGGATTCATTACCACACAAAAAATCATTTGGTATGTATTTGCAAGCAACGCAGCACTTCTCATACATTGGCTGATGTATCAGCGCCAACTGAAAACGATTAAACCCATTATTCTATTTAACACGGCATGCGCTATTATCATTTTGCTGTATCTCAGTTTCTGGTCACTGATTTCCGACTGGAATACGGTGATGAATAGCGTTTTTCATGAAGCTTCCGCCATGTATCATCTTTCCTGGTACAATGACACGAGGACATTATTCTGGCATACCATTCTTCTTTACAATCCTCTTTTATTTTTATTGTGGCCGATATCGTTTTTCAGTTTATTCATCACCTATGATGACGACAAAAGTTATTCCCAACGCCAGCTTGTCGTCATCTTTTCGCTGGTTATTTTAGGGTGTTTAATTCCCTACAAACAAGTGTTTCCCTATTATATGCAAGTCACTATCCCCGTATTTTTTATCTTGTATGCTGCATTGATCACCTGGTTTATAGGATTATTTTCCACGCCACATCCTTTGCGCTTTCTCATCAAGCCGTCTTATGTATGGATGATGCTTGCATGTTACTTAATGAGTATTGTCATGCTCACGACTACCTTGAATTTACCCTTGCCTTATTTATTCATTTGCCTTATTCCCATATCGCTCATCCTTTATGTGAGCACTCAAAAAATGGCGGTTTTACACGGGCGAATCCTACTGCTTACCAGTTTATTCATGGGATTTATCTATCCTCTCTCACTACTGCCCGCCAAAATAATCTGGCTGAATGGCAACTATCAGCAAGCACATATTCAAACGATACACTCACTCCTGCAAGAAGGCGGGGATTATGTTGCCGGAATCGAACTGATTTATAACAAAACACAACCCATCGCGGGTCTTAGGCATTTAATGGGTCCCGCAGTCAGCTATCTTTACGCACCCACTTCCGAATTAAAAGAAGTCATGCTGGCATCATTGTATGAAGATCCACATGCGAATATCGCAAGCGTCATACACGCACTGCAGGCTTCCTCAGTCAAATTTTATGTCAACAATTACCGCATGCATGCCTTGCCACTGCCAATTAAAAATTATCTCCATTCAGAATACAAACACTGGTGGGGAAGTATTTATTTATATGCACCGCGCATTTCAGAAGGTCAGCGCATTATTACCATTAAATTCACGGGCAACTATTTAATTGCATCAAGTCCTGGCCACTTCGTCGAATTAAATGAACACCGTTATGCACAGGGTTCTATTATTCATTTGCAAAAAGGACATTTGATTTCCAATGCGGACAGTGCGTATCGATTAAAATTAATTCCAGCAAGAAAACGCTATGCTTTAAGTCCGGAATTTCAGCAGGATGAATGGGAAAAATTGATGTTTTGAGAAGAAGGTTTCTATGGTGTTGTTGCAAATGCATCGTCGTTGTCGGAGATCGTTGCACGGAGGTCGTCGTTGCGAGGAGCGCTTTTTGCGACAAAGCAATCCAGTCTTGGACTTTGTTTTAGAAAAGTAGATTTGGCCTAAAAGCCAAGTCCAAGACTGGATTGCTTTGTCGCAAAAAGCGCTCCTCGCAACGACGACCTCCGTGCAACGACGATTTACATACACGAATAGTTTAAAAGGAATTTCAAAATGGCATTATCCACCCGCTATATTCTTTTCTTCTCCATGTTACTCTGCGGCGGAATATCCGTTTTATTTGGCAAAGAATTATGCTGGGATTTGGCGAATTATCATTTCTATAATCCGTTTGCTTTATTACACTCGCGTTACACGCAAGATTACTGGCCAAATTCCAACATCCATCAATACATCAATCCCACGATAGATTTACTTTCGTATTTTCTCATTCAAACATTCACACCGCGCATGAGTGAATTTATTCTGGGCGCAATACACGGCGTGAATCTCTGGTTACTATTTCTCATTGCGAAATATTTTTTGCAGGACAGATTCAAAAACAGTCTTGCTTTTGTGATTGCGCTGCTTGGCCTATGCGGGCCAACTGCATTACCTGGCATAGGATCTTTTCAAAATGATAATCTGGTTAGCATTTTTGTACTGGCATGTGTTTTATTAACGCTGCACCGTTATCAATTTCTTGCGGGCATCATTCTGGGCTTGGGTTTTGGCTTAAAATTAACTGCCGGAATCTACATTGCAGGCGCCATGATTGCAATGCTGCTTCTCCCCATTTCATTTCATCTTAAAATAAAATCCATTTTTATGTTCGGTATCGGCCTTGCCATTGGCATGCTCATTACCAGTGGTTACTGGATGATAATGATGTGGCACGAACATCATAATCCGATTTTTCCCTTCTTTAACCGCATTTTTCACTCGCCGGATTTTTCACAGATTGATTGGCGAGATGAACGATTTCTTCCCAAGACACTCACCGAATCCCTATTCTATCCATTTTATTTTTCCTTCGACGGCCGCACAGCGGATGGGCCATTCAGGGATTTTCGTTTTCTAATTCTCTATGTGTTATTGGTTTTGACAGCCATAAAATGCTTACTGCGTCGCGCGAGCCCCCAGAAAGACTATCCTCGCATCTTTCTATTCACATTTTTTATTTTCTCATACATTATCTGGCAAATGGTTTTCTCCATTGCGCGTTATCTTGCACCGCTTGAAATGCTCGCACCCTTGATGATTTATCTTTTAATCCAGCACATGGTGAAGGACACATTAATATGTTTCACTCTCACATTTATGCTTTTTTTCGCATTGCTTTTCACGCTCTCACCTATTCCCATGGTAAGAGCGCCCTGGTATGACAACACATTTTTTAACGTTAAATTGCCTGCTTTTGTTGAAAATACACCCAATGCAACTGTGTTAATCGCTTACAGTGCTTACGTCCTCAATGCAGATCCACGACCACAATCTTATTTAATTCCCTTTTTTCCAAAGCAATGGCGTTTTATTGGCGTCCCATTACTCCATGAAAAAATATTTCTGGATGCTGCTGCCTTTAATCTGATTCAGGCAAAACTGACAAACGACACTCACGAAAAATATTTGCTGACATCAGACAGAAATATGCCGGAATTGTATAAGGCTGCGCGTTTATGGGGTCTCACGCCCAATGGAAAATGTGAAGAAATAGAGAGTGACAGACAAGTCGTCACTCATCAGAAGGTATTGTTGTGTCCTGTTGGGCGGTGAGGAATAATTTTATATTTTTTTAGTCGCCTTGCCCATGAAGCGTCAACAAACTCATAAAAAAACTCGAGAAGATTAACTGCATGCCAAGTATCAATGCGGTAATGGATGGAATGAGAATCCGCATCATCTCCGCTGGAATGAGCGGCCCAAATGCATGATCCATCCAGATAACCAGACTATAACAAGATCCCACTCCTCCCATTGCCAGCAACAAAAGACCCGCCATCAATCCTTGTTCCATACTGAAATATTTGACGATCTTCGGAAGAGAATGAGAATCTGCAATGCGCGTTGCAAAAATGCCGAATGAAATCGCCTGCACTCCGACTACCATGAATAATCCACTGAATAACATGGTGTGAATATCGAGATTCACACGGCCAATTTCAATAGGCCCACTCATCAAAAGTGACATGAGCACAATTCCAGACACCAGCAACACAAGACCTGGCGTCATAAACAACCAGCGTGGGCTAAACAATAATAATAAACGCAAGTGACGCCATCCATCCCGCCAGGGACGCAAATGTGGCCGCCGACTACGGCCATCTCGAAATAACTGAATAGGCACTTCCGTAATGTGCAGTTTTTTGAGAGTCGCTTTTACCACCATCTCACTGGCAAATTCCATACCATTTCCCTGCAAATCAAGCTGCTGAAAAGCATCACGTTTGAAACCACGCAAACCACAATGAAAATCCCCAATGTTACTTTTAAAAAAAACGCGTCCTAAGTATGACAATACTGGATTACCAAGATAACGATTCAGCATGGGCATGGCACCATGCTTGATGCCACCCTTGAAACGATTACCCATGACAAGATCATTACCTTCACGCAATTTCAGAATAAAAGGATTTAAATTGAGAAAATCGTAACTGTCATCCGCATCGCCCATGATGATGTAGCGTCCGTATGCTTGTTGTATGCCGCTTTTTAATGCAGCACCATAACCGCGTGTTTGAACAGAGATGACTCTCGCACCCAGTTGCTGAGCGATTTCGCGTGATCCATCCGTACTGCCATTATCCGCAATCAGCACTTCGCCATGGATTTTTTCTTTATGTAAAAACATTTTTGCCTTTTTGATACAGCTTTCCAGTGTCTCTGCTTCATTAAGGCATGGCATTAAGATGGTTAATTCACATGATTCCATTCGCTTGTCCTTTTATTTTGTAAATGTTCAGGTATAACCCGCCCAGTATTTTATTTTTTACTTATCCGGAACAATCTAACTCAATAAATTGCACCCTCTCATAGGCAAGTCACTTTCAATTTATTTTTTTTTACACGCTTCCTGCACTGCACTCAGCAATCCGCGTAAAATATTCATCTCCATCACATCTGGGCGCGTCCGTAAAAACAGGCGGCGCAGTCGTGTCATCAGTTTACGCGGTGCATTCATTTTAAGAAAATCAATTTCTATGAGTACATCCTGTAAATGATTAAAAAATTTTTCCATCTCCTCTGCCGTTGCCAAACGATAATCCCATTCATCCAGCGGGAGTGCGAGCGCATCGAGACTCGCCACACGCAATTCATAAGCAACCACTTGCACAGCAGCCGAGAGATTCAAGGAACTATAATCTGGATTCGCAGGAATTTGAATATGGAGATTGCAGCGTTTTAATTCTTCATTACTTAAACCCGATTGTTCACGACCAAAGAGAATTGCGGTTTGACTGTGGAGAGATTCGTGTTTCACTTTTTCCACCATCTCACGAGGTGTGAGCAAAGGCCAGGGAATGGTGCGCGTACGGGCGCTGGTGCCAATCACGAGGGTACAATCTGCGATTGCCTCATCCAGTGTTTCAACCACGACGGCCTGATCCAGAATATCCCCCGCACCCGATGCGAGCTCAAGCGCCTTGGGATGCGGAAAATCTAGCGGTGCAACCAGATAAAGCTGCGATAAACCCATGGTTTTCATGGCGCGAGCAGTCGAGCCAATGTTCCCAGGATGCGAGGTATTGATTAAGACGATACGGGTACGTTCTAGCATAATGATCCCGAGCCCATCACAGCTTGTCTTCATCATCCGGTTTGGTATTTGGTGCCTTATTGAGTACAGCCAAATATTTTGTTCTGCTTCCTTTTTTGGCGCGCGCATTCAAATAGTCCGCGGTTTCCAAGGCAGCAATTTTCTCAGCCAAGGCTAGCATGATTAACTGATTAATCGAAATATGCTCTTTTTTTGCCAAAACCTTGGCAGCATTGTGCAACGATTCGGGTAATCTTAGACTTAATGCACTCATGATAGCTCTCCTATTTTGTCTTTTTATTCATTTTTGTATCATAAATGATACCTTAAAAAGAACAATAGAAATTCCATTTATCCCTGGCATCTCTGCCTCATTCGTTTTATCATTGCCTCCCTTAAAATACTAAACGATGCTCTTTAAATCCTATGCGTGAACCCTTAATCAATATTGCTATCGAAGCCGCACGTGCCGCTGGAAATCTCATTCAACGTGCGATGAAGCGCATGGATACGGTCAAAATCGCTGAAAAACAGCCTAACGATTACGTCACCGAAATCGACCAGCGGGTGGAGCAGGAAATTATCTCCATTGTGCGCAAGGCTTACCCTTCGCACGGTTTTCTGGGTGAAGAAGGTGGCCACGTGGAAGGGGATGATTATCAATGGATAATTGACCCAATTGATGGCACACGTAATTTTATTCACGGGTTTCCACACTTTGCAGTTTCTATCGCCATTGCTCATAAAAACCGCATAGAGCATGGCGTGATTTACGACCCCAACCGTCAGGAATTATTCACGGCCTCCCGCGGCAAAGGCGCTCAGATGAATGAGCGCCGCATTCGTGTCAGTGAGCGCAAACGCCTGGAAGAATGCCTGCTCGGCACAGGTTTTGCCTATCGGCATACCAACAAGAAAGATACAACCCAGGGAAGAATAATGGAGTCTCTCGTTCCTGCCTGCGGCGATGTACGTCGCGCGGGAGCTGCCACACTGGATCTTGCTTATGTGGCTTGCGGCCGTCTAGATGGATTCTGGGAAATAGGATTAAAACTCTGGGATATTGCAGCGGGCATTCTGCTCATCAAGGAAGCAGGCGGAATCGTGTGCGACCTGAATGGTGGGGAAGATTATCTTAAAACCGGCAATGTAGTTGCTGCAAATCCCACTATCATTCGTCAATTGTTAAAATCGATTAAGCCGCAACTACAACCAGATGAATAGCTTTGTACACGACAAAAAATGCAGGTGAGTTTGGGGACCTCCTCTCCCCAACCCTCTCCTCCAGCAAAAAGCGCTGGAGGAGAGGGAGCCCCCGAACCAGATGAATAGCCATCAATATAAAAGGAGCAATCATGCAATATACTTCCACGATTACCTGGAAACATCACGGCGACACTCCCTTTAATGCCAAAACCTACGACCGCACGCATGAGCTGCAATTTGGCGGCGGATCTACAATCACCGCAAGCAGCGCGCCTGAATTTCTCGGCAAGGCAGAACTTCCCAATCCAGAAGAATTATTCACCGCCTCCCTTTCCAGTTGTTTCATGCTGACATTTTTATATTTGGCAGCGATGAAAGGCTTAATCATTGATGAATATGCGGCAGAAGCCGTAGGCACACTCGCAAAAAATAGTGAAGGCAAAATGGCGATGACAGAAGTTGTGATCAAACCAAGAATTACATTTCAGGAACAACCACAGCCTGCAGTGCTCGAAGATTTATTCAAAAAAGCACATGATAATTGCTTTATTTCAAGCTCGGTGAAAACAAAAGTGACGGTGCAGGCGGGATTCTAATGAAAGTTGTAGGTTGGGTTAGCGCTTCTCAGCGTAACCCAACAACCGAACCACAACAATCACTCCATCACTTGCGCCACATTCTGCTGCGTCAATAAAATTTAATTGTTGGGTTACGCTGAGAAGCGCTAACCCAACCTACAGCTGGCTTGCCAAAATTTTCACCCACTCCTCCTAAAATCACTCACCGACTTTCTTCTATTCTCCTTCTCTGCCTTTTTCCGCTGAAAGAATCGGTGATGAATAACACAGGACAGGTTGTGATTTTACTTTTCTGAAAAAACTATTTAGCCTGAGGTTTGCATAATCGGTGTCACTTTTTTTATCTGCAATGGTTTCCTGCACATTGGAATGATTAAAAGCAGCCTGCACATCCCCTTGTAATCCCTGTAATTTCTCTACTCTCGCTTCAGTAAGCTGAAGAAGAGCTGCTTTCCATGATAAAGGGGTATGGTCTTGACGCCAGCGCTCTTCACCCATGGATTGCCTTGCCTGCCTGGCACTTTTTTTGAGATTTTCCATCAGTTGATTCTGAGCGGCATGCATTTCATTTAAATCTTTTTGATTGTCCGCTAAAACATGATACGTCCATACTTTATTTTCAGTAAATCTCTCATCTATCAAGCCACGCATTTTCTGTTCAAGATGGTTGATAATATCAATCGCAGTTAGCAAATGTCTTATTGCAGATTCAAGTGTTTCAATTGTTTCATCTAATAAAACATAGCCCGCATACTTAAATTTCAAAGCGTTCAACCGATAATGATCGGCAATGTAACGATGCTCAGAAATTTGCTCATACAAATTATGCGTGTGCACAGCCTTAATCAAAAGGCCCTCATGATGAATTCTATACAATTCGGAGATAACTTCAGGCGAGGCTGCATGACTGCCTGAATTTTTTAATACATCAACATTTTCGTGAATGTTGTCGTTGTCATTGTCTTTCGAAAATATTTTCGTATTGCCATGATGGCGATTCGAAGCGTTATTTTTCTTTTTGGATATTAATTTTCTATCCATCTCTTTATCATCCGCTTCAAAAGATTTAAGCAGCGAAGGAAGAAATTCATTGTACGCTTTCTCAATTTCAACTAAATTTAATTTTTCGTTTTCATTTTTAAGATTGCTTTTTTGCAATTTTCTCATTCTCGCTTCACTGACTTTAATGCGATTTGATATATGAGATAATCGCGATGAAAGAGAGAACTCCATTTTATCTGCATTGATTACACCCGAAAGTCTATCTCCGCATTCTATATACAATTTAGCATCGAAAATCAGTTCAGACTGTCGCTTGGTATTACCTGAAATATGTTTATTCCACATGAGCGCGCATAATCTATCAGCAAATTGAAATAACGTAATATACAAGCCGTCAAACATCTCATCCTCAATCAAAGGCAGCTTGCCATTGATTTTTAAATTTGAAATTAATATCAGATTAGAACAAAGTTCCTTTATGTGTCTTGCAATATCATTGAACTCATTGACACTGGCGATACGAGACAAGCAACTGTCATCCATGATTTTTTGTGCCCATTTCGTTTGCTGCCCCAATACAATATCATGTTGCAGCTTATAATCATTTACTCCTTTGGCTAACTTAAGTGCCTTTTGAAATATTGAAACTGATTGGTCGATATTTTTTGTATTTTTGGCTTTGACAATAAGATCATTGATTGATTCATTATTATTTTGTGATACTTTTTTTCCGGGGTTTTTATTGCAATTTTTGTTGTCACTCTTGTCAGATGTTTTAGCATAATATTTTTGTGAAATTTCATCACTTCGCTTGATGATTGAGCTCCTGGAACGTTCAAGCTCATCCATATAATTAATATATATATTTTCATTGCCCTGATTACGTTTCAGAAGCAACTCTTTATTTTCTTCAGCAAATTGCATGGAAATATTCATCTCTTCCAAAGCTTTATTTATATTTTCTCTTTGTTTGGTACGATATCCCTTTCTATCATCAAGCGACATGTAATGATAGTTCATGGCAAGTATGGAACCTAACAGGCATATCTGATAAACGACCATATACTCTATCATCTCTATTTGATTATTCATGCGCGTGAGATCTTCGCCTGAAAGAATTTCTTTAAATCCCTCTCTGAAATACTTGCACTGATTTTTATCTTGAGTGAGATGAGTAATGAGATTTACAATTTCCCGCACAGTGTCAGCATGATAGAGTGCAGGATCAACGGGTGGTCGTTTCCGGTTGAGAATAATTCTATGATTATTAACTTGCACGCCAGCAAATCGAATATTATTTTGAAGCGTAACGTTACAGTATTTTTCCCATTCATCAGCCAGACGAAGAATTTTCTCGACGCGTTCCATGCCAGATTTTACTTCGGGTGTTTGTTGACTATTCATGCACTCACTCCTCTCTTGATTGGTTATTTTTTTAGCTTAATGAACACGACAAGCATGCGCATTATATTCAGCCATGCGTTAATTGCAAATAATAATCCAGGGAGGTTAGGTTAAATTTAATCCAGCGTTTTTCGATATCTTTTTAATGCAACCACCAGCATCACCAGCATAAAAATCAATAGCGGCCACAAATCTACCCACACTTCAGAAAGCCCTACTCCCTTCAACATGATGCCACGCACGATATTAATAAAGTGCGTCAATGGCAGCACATTACCAATAGCTTGCGCCCAGTCCGGCATCCCTTTAAATGGAAAAGCAAAACCTGAGAGCAGCATGGAAGGCAGGAAGAAAAAAATACTGGTTTGACTCGCTTCGAGTTGCGTTTTTGCAATGGTGGAAATAGTCATGCCCACGGAAAGATTGGCCAGTATAAATGGCAACACCACGCACAGTAAAAGAAATAAACTCCCTATCATGGGAACATTAAAAAATAAAATGGCAATGGTTAATATGACCATCACTTGCAAATATCCCACCACAATAAAAGGCGCTGCTTTTCCAATAATCACTTCCAGCGGCAAGATGGGCGTCGATAGCAAGGTTTCCATCGTGCCATGTTCGCGTTCACGCGTTAAAGCCATGGAAGCGACCATGACAAATGTCATGGTGAGCAATGTCCCTAATAATCCTGGCACAATATTGTATTGTGTAATTGCACTGGGATTATATTTGGTATGCACAAGTAATTGCGCAGGACCTGCTTTAGGATTCAATGATTTTAGCGGGCCAATCAAATCATATTGAAAAGCACTCGCCATCATGCCGCTGGAAGCAGAAACGGCGTAAGCAACTGAGACAGGATCTGTGCCATCTACTTCAAGCAGTGCAGAAGGATTTTCTCCTCGCACGAGTTTACGGGAAAAATCAGGTGGAATATTGAGCGTAAATAATACTTGATGCGTAGCCAGCATTTTTTTTGCTTCGCGTTCAGATTGTGGGTAATGATCAAATTTAAAATAGTTGGTGTTTTGCAATTGCTGGATTAAGGTGCGTGAAAAAGGCCCATTGTCTGAATTGATTAATGCGGTGGGAAGACGTTTTGGATTTGTGTTAATGGCAAGACCGAATAAAGTTAATTGTAAAATGGGCATGAAAATAATAATCACGAAGGTGCTGCGATCACGCCGAAGTTGCGTGAATTCCTTGATGATGAGACCCCATAATCGATAGAGTGAAAATCGTTGCTGCATGACGCTAGTCTCTTTTTAAATAATTGGTTACGGAGGCCTTCGTTGCGAGGAGCGCTTTTTGTGACGAAGATGATCCAGCGGTGTAGGTTGGGTTAGCGCGTTTTTTGCGCGTAACCCAACAAATCAAATTTTACGCTGCACTATTTGAAATGAAATTTGATTTGTTGGGTTACGCGCAAAAAACGCGCTAACCCAACCTACACCGCTGGATCAACTTCGTCGCAACGACGACCCCATGCAACAATGACACATCAAAATACTACCCTTCATCCTCTCCCGCCCTCTGATTCACCAGATAAATAAACACTTCTTCCAGACTCGTCTCCACTTGTTTCCATGAATAATCCGGATGCGCATTCACGATTTGCTGCAAAAGACTTGCATCCTCACCACACACCCGCAATGCATTCCCGAAAGCAAAGACTTGCAAAACACCTGCCTCCTCATGCAGATTCTCAGTTAATTCTGCAAGATTTTTTCCCGTGGCAGACCAGGTGATCAGTCCTATTTTTTTCATGATGTCTGGTATCGTTCCTTCCGCCATCAATTCTCCAGACACGATATAAGCGAGTCGATTACAGCGTTCTGCTTCATCCATATAATGCGTACTGACGAGAGAAGTAATCCCTTGCGTTGTCAAATGTGAAATATCATTCCAGAATTCGCGGCGCGCTTTCGGATCCACACCGGCCGTCGGCTCATCCAGCAATAATAATTTGGGATCATGAATTAACGCAGCCGCCAGAGACAAACGCTGCTTCCATCCGCCCGATAAACTTCCCGCGTAAATATTTTTATATTGAATGAGCCCCAATTCTTGCATGATTTGACGGGTTCGGCGCATGTAATCATGATCTTCATACACGCGTGCAATAAATGTGAGGTTTTCTTCAACGGTTAAATCCTTGTAAAGGCTAAACGATTGCGGCACATAGCCAACAAGACGTTTTATGCTTTCCGGATTTTTCAAGATGTCATAACCAAGACAGGTTCCCGAACCAGAATCCGGTATCATCAAGCCGCATAACATGCGAAGCGTCGTTGTTTTACCACTGCCATTTGGCCCGAGAAAACCGAAAATTTCTCCACGTTTTACTTGCAATGACACTTTGTTAACAGCTAATTTGCCATTGAAACTTTTACTCAAATCGTGAACATCCACCACGTAATCCGTTGTCATATCAGGTAAGTAACATAAACGGGTTGTCCGGGATGCATTTTATACGCAACCTCTGGTGAGAATTCTGCCTCGATGCGATAAATTAATTTATCATTCGTTTCATTGCTGTAAATGACGGGTGGTGTGTATTCTGCAGAAGGTGAAATAAAACTGATTTTTCCGGTATGGGATTTTGCACATCCATCACATCGAACAAAAACGTTTTTCCCAAGCTTCATGCTGCTTAACTCAGATTCACTCACATAAAAAATAACTTTAATATCTTGTGGTGCGAGCAGAGAAAGTATGGCCTGATTCGCTATCGTATATTCACCCGGACGATAATAAGTATCGAAGACGATAGCATCAACCGGTGCCAATAGTATTTTCTGGTCTTTCACCCACTTCGATTGCGCAAGCGTCGCTGCTGTCGATGTCGCATTTGCATTCGCTTGTGCTAATTGCGCAAGCATAGAAAAATACACCGATTTTGCATTATCCAGTTGCGCTTGCTGTATGGCTTTTTGCGGAACCAGAATCTTGTAGCGTTCGTAAGTTAATTTTGCATATTGCAAATTGGCGGCAATGGCATCACGCGCATCCAGTGATTGTTTGAGATTTTCAACAGCAGCATCATACAAATCGCTTTCAGGTTGTTCTTCGAGAGCAACCAGATTTTCGCCTTTTTTAACTCTCGCACCACGCTCCACAAACAACCGCTTTAACACACCTGAAACAGACGTCGCCATGTATGTATAACGACCTTCAATATAGCCTTGTGCCTCATGCTTTGAATCACGGGAACAATTTGTGATAAAGAGAGTGGAAAGGAGAATGAGGATGCTGCAAAAATTCCATTTTGGCTGCATGGTGTGATTCCTGAAGTCGTATACAAAGTTGATTTACTTACGGCCGCTCGTCAGCTTCTCTCGGCACCACAATCAAATGCTGCCGCGTTAAACCCAATGCAAGCGTAAGCGAACCCGCCACATAAATAGAAGAATACGTTCCAACCACAATACCAATAATCAGTGCCAACGCAAATCCATGCAGCAAACTGCCGCCAAGGAAAAAGAGGGCAAACACCACAATCAAGGTGAGCGCAGAAGTCATGATAGTTCGTGACAAGGTTTGATTAATCGATTGATTCATGACATCCACTGCATCGGCTTTACGAAACTTGCGAAAATTTTCACGCACCCTATCGAAAATAACAATGGTGTCATTCAGCGAATACCCAATCACTGTCAACACGGCTGCAAGAGAAATGAGATTAAACTCAATATGAAAAAAGGAAAAAATGCCAATGATAATGACTGGATCATGCACAAGTGCAACAGTAGAGCCTATGGCAAATCGCATATCAAAACGAAAAGCAATGTAGACCATCGTACCCAGCAAGGCGATGATAATGGCCATCAAACCCTTGCTCGCCATTTCTTGGCCGACAGTCGGCCCAATATAATCCATCTGATTCATTTTCGCGCCCGGCAATGCGGCGAGTATTTGATTTGTCATTTCAGTTCGAGCTGCATCATCCATCACCGCAGGATTATTTTCCTTGGGAACGAGGCTGACCAAAACATCTTTTGATGTTCCAAAGCTAATGACAACTGCTTCGGGAAACCCTGCTTTTTCGAGATTATCGTGTATCTCTCCCAGATTAGGCGCTTGCTGATAGCTGAGCTGGATTTGCGTTCCTCCCGTAAAATCGAGACCCCAGTTCAAGCCATAATAAGCAAGAGACACCAGTGACAGCGTAAATAAAATGACGGAAAGTATCGCTGCCCACTGCCGCTGGGCCATAAAATTAATGGCGGTATTATGTTTAAAAAATTCCATTGAATTAAATCCCGATTGAAATGCGTTTTAGCGAACGGCCGCCATAAATAAAATTGACCAGTGCACGTGTGCCGGTAATGGCGGTGAACATGGAGGTTAAAAGACCGATAGTAATGGTAATCGCGATCCCCTTGATCATGCCAGAACCGAGACTAAACAATATCATCATCACAATCAGTGTGGTGATATTGGCATCCAGAATGGTGACGAATGCACGCTCATAACCCGCATGTATGCTTGCCTGCAATCCTGCGCCGCGCCGCATTTCCTCGCGAATACGCTCAAAGATTAATACGTTGGCATCTGCAGCCATCGCAACCGTTAACACAAGACCTGCGATTCCAGGCAAAGTCAGTGTTGCACCCAGCAAAGATAGCAGGGCTACGACCAATACCAGATTCATGGCAAGCGCAAGATCGGCTATCAAACCCATGACACCGTAGTAAAGCGCCATAAAGAGAATAACCAATCCCATGCCAACTTCTATGGAAAGCACGCCCATATGAATATTTTGCTTGCCTAAAGTCGGGCCTATGGTGCGCTCTTCGATAATCGTGACAGGTGCTGGCAATGCGCCTGCACGCAGTAATAAAGCGAGTGTGCGCGCTTCATTCGGACCATTAAGACCTGTGATCTGGAAGCTGTTGCCTAACGCACTTTGAATGGTTGCGACACTAATAATATCCCGTTCCGTTTTATACGAAATCACTTGTTTGCCATTGACCATATTAGGCGTGGATTTAACTTCCACATACACAACCGCCATGGGTCTGCCAATATTTTCAGCGGTCGTCTTCGTGAATTTGCTTTCACCCGCACCGCTTAAACGGACGGAAACATTTGGACGGCCATCTTCTCCAAATCCAGATGTGGCTGTCACGACGGAGGATCCGCGCAAGATGATATCGTTTTTTAAGAGAATAGGCTGACCATGATACGAATAAAAATGTGTATCGGGCGGCGCCATGCCTTCACGCGAAGCAAGACCCGCATCATGCTCTACATCAACCAGACGAAACTCCAGTGTGGCAGTTTTATCCAGAATATTTTTGGCTTCCGCTGTATCCTGAACCCCTGGCAAATCAATGGAAACCCGGCTTTCACCCTGTTGTTGCACAATTGCTTCTGACACACCGAGCTCATTCACGCGATTACGCAAGGTATTCATGGCTTGTTCAAGCGTTTCCTGTTTTGCCTTGAACATGGCAGGCGGCAATAACACCCCCGTCAAGCTCATGTTGGAATTTTGTATTTGTTTATCCCAGGTGAATTCGTTATAACGACGGCTCACGAAACTGTAAGCGGCATCAAGCACTTCTTTATCCACAAATTGCAGCACAATCTGGTTTGTCGATTTGCGGGTAATGCCAGTGTAACGAATGTGTTCTTCACGCAACGCCTGGCCTATGCCACGCAAATCGCCTTCAATGCGCTGCTGCATGACTGAATCCACATCCACTTGCAGCAAGAAATGCACGCCGCCACGCAAATCGAGACCGAGCTTCATGGGAGCCGCTCCGATAGCTGTTAGCCAGTGCGGCGTTGAATTGGCAAGATTCAGGGCAACCAGATAATTGTCTCCCAATTTCTGCTGAATGACTTCCCTTGCCTTAAACTGAACATCTGTGGAATCAAACCGAAACAATAAACGCTGATCCAGAAATTGCGCATCACGGTAAGCAAGTCCTGCTTCTTGCAAACTTGTCTTCACTGACGAGAGCACTGCATCATCCACTAGGGTTGAATTCGCTCCCATGATTTGCACAGCGGGATATTGGGGATACAAATTGGGCGCTGCATAAATAAAAGCACAGGCAATGACGATGACGATGAGAAGATATTTCCAGAGTGAATAACGATTCATTATTGCTGCCATGTGTGAATAACATCCTATTTATGCTGTAAATGACTAACTCACAAAAAACCGTCGCACAATTACTCTATTGTTTTTAACGTACCCTTAGGCATCACACTCACCACAGCGGTTTTTTGCATCACAATATCAACGTTATTCGCAACGGTAAGTGAAATATATTGCCCATTGATTTTGACTATACGTCCAAGCATGCCGCCTGCAGTCAGGATTTCATCACCCTTGGCCAACGATTCCATTAAATTTTGCTGTTCCTTCGCACGCTTGCTTTGCGGACGCCACATGAAAAAATAGATAAACACAAAAAACACAGCAAACATGATAAGAAAGGAATATCCACCGCCTTGCGAGCCCGCACCCGATAATGGGCCAGCCGATTCTGCATAAGCCATGGGAATAAGAAAATTAAACAATTGATCCATTGTATCTTCGCCTTATAAATAGAGGGTTTAAGTCTGAACGCTGGCTATTTTTAGTTAGCAGTTAAAGATTTGTTTTTTTACTCACACACCGCAAACACGCTCATCCATGATCGGGTTTGCTTTCGCGGACTCCTGTCCGCTCATGTGTGAGTAAAAAAACAAATCCTTAACTGCTCAAACTAAAAATAACCAGCATTCAGGCGAGGATGATTATAAGCGGTTTTCTGCTATCGTCAAATCTCTCTCCACCCACATTGCATCGCCGTAACTGTAAAATCGATACGATTCTCTGACTGCTTCACGATACGCGTGCATGACTTTATCAAAACCGCCAAATGCACACACCAGCATGAGCAAGGTGGAACGTGGTAAATGCAGATTGGTGATGAGTGCATCTGCACTCCTGAATTGATAACCCGGATAAATAAAAATACTGGTTTCGCCGCGATAAGGCTGCAAACTTCCACTTTGTGCGGCCGTTTCAAGCGCTCGAAGGCTTGTCGTCCCGACTGCAATCACACGCTTGCCCCGCGCTTTTGCCGCAACGATTTTTGTGCATAATTCCGCAGAAACCTCGAGATATTCTGCATGCATCCTGTGTTCAGAGATACTCTCTACACGTACGGGTGCAAACGTGCTTGCACCAATGTGCAAGGTTAAATATCCCATCTCCACTTTTTTGGCCTGTAATTTCTCCATCACTTCATCGTCAAAATGAAAACCGGCTGTGGGAGCCGCGACCGATCCCTTGTGTTTTGCATAAATGGTTTGATAACGTTGCTTGTCCATTTCCTCAGGCGATCGGTGCATATAAGGCGGCAAGGGTATCTCACCTATTGATTCAATCATCTCAAGAATGGAATGCTTGTCACTCGCATAATGCAGTTTATAAAATTGATCCTGCCTATCCACGACGGAGAGCATGTGATGTTGTGCAAGCTGCAAATAACTGCCTGACTGCAGTGGCTTGCTGGCACGAACCTGAGCGAGAATATGCTGTTCATCCAGTATACGTTCGACCAAAATTTCAACCTGACCTCCTGTATTTTTCCAGCCCAGTAATCGCGCGGGAATCACTTTCGTATCGTTAAATACCAGCAAATCCCCCGAATCCAGCAAATCCACCACCGATGTAAATTCACGATGCAAGCCGCCCTCTTGCTTCCCGGAAACATGTAATAACCGGCTCGCACTGCGTTTTGGGAGTGGATAGCGGGCGATGAGATTTTCAGGTAATTCAAAATTAAAATCATTTAATTGCATATAGATCACTTCATTTTTGGTAAATGTTCGGTTAACCCGTCCCGTATTTTATTTTTGACTTATCCGGAACAATCTAACTCAATGAATTGCACCCTCTCATAGGCAAGTCACTTCCAATTTATTTGAAAGTGACTTGCCTATGAGAGGGTGCAATACTTCATGTTAGAGCGTTCCCGGATAAGTCAAAAATAAAATACGGGACGGGTTAACCGAACATTTACCAACTTTATGTACGTTATCTCTCAACCATTCGGGTGCAGATAACTGATACCCACCCAAGCCCCACATTGATATAACATGCGAAAGGCTAATGGATACAAGCCTGATAGTCTAAACCAGGGAAAGCATATGAAGAAGGGAATCTTGCCAAACACCGCTCATCGTGATGATTACAATGAAAACAAACCCGCCAACGGAAATGCCATGAGTGAAGAATTGCAGCAAGCCATTCAGAATCTCATCTACCGCATGCGTGAACGCGGCCCAGTTCAGGGGTGTTGATAACCCTTTTTTAGCTCACTGATATCCTGCAAATATCGATAAAAAAGCTCGGCAGCAAACCCAGCAACAATGCCGCGACACCATTTAAGCTAATCGCCGCCATCATGCTGGATGACACCACAATGGGCGTGTTGGCAACCGCTTCCACCGGTTCTTCAAAGTACATGAGCATGACAACGCGCAAATAGTAATAAACCCCTATCAGTGCAAAAATCAGTGCGAGCACCGCAAGCCACACCAGTTTTGCTTCAACCAGCGCCTCAAGCAACCCCAGTTTGGCAAAAAATCCCACCATGGGCGGCACACCCGCCATGGAAAATAGCAATAACATCATCATGAAAGCAAGCCAGGGATTACGGGCATTCAAACCTCGATAATCATCGAGCTTGTCAAGCTCTACCCCATCACGGCTCATGATGGTGATAATCGCAAATGCACCCGCTGCAACCAGCACATACGTTGCGATATAAAACATGGCCGCAGAATAACCGAGAGAAGAATTCGGCCCCGCGAGAATACCAAGCAAGGTATAGCCAATATGCGCAATGGAAGAATAGGCAAGCATGCGTTTAATATTGGTTTGCGCAATGGCAAGCAAATTGCCGGTTAGCATGGAAAGCACAGAAATCACAATCAGCATTTGTACCCAGTATGTTTCGAGACCAGGCATGGCCTGCACCAATATGCGCAAGGTGATTGCAAAAGCTGCAACTTTGGGCGCACTTGCAATAAACAAGGTGGTTGGCGTTGCCGCTCCCTGATACACATCCGGCACCCACATATGAAAAGGAACTGCGCCAAATTTAAAGATTAATCCCGCCATTACAAAAATGAGAGCGGCCACTGAAACAAATTCCTGATGGGATTTTAAAACTTCTCCCACTGTATTTAGCTGAATATTTCCCGTCACACCATATAAAATCGAGATGCCATACAACAACATGCCCGATGCCAATGCACCCAGCACAAAATATTTCATTGCCGCCTCAGTTGCATGACTGGATTTTCGATTCATGGCAACCATGGCATAAAGCGGCAGGGAAAGTAATTCAAGACCGAGATAAATAGTTAAAAAACTATAGGCCGATATCATGATGGACATGCCAAGCACTGAAAATAATCCCAGCAAATAATATTCACTGGCAGGTATTTTTCGCGCTTCTATATATTCACGCGCATAGACAAAGGCAAAAAAAGCAAACATATACACAAATAATTTTGAGATAACGGCAAGATCATCCACGACATAATGACCACCAAAACGCATCGCTAGTGTTGAATACGCACCAAATTGGCAAAGCGTCAGGATAAACGCTGAAGCAAGTGTTGCAAGCACGAGCAGAAAAGTCACTGTGCGAAAACGCACGGATAAA
>Ga0206990_1061_pt1 | contig 24747 bp, 17 predicted proteins | sample Alteio_BWMinCont_8_FD_153283 | JGI IMG/M metagenome (GOLD analysis project Ga0206990, IMG submission 153283) | Enriched cells from forest soil in Barre Woods Harvard Forest LTER site, Petersham, Massachusetts, United States -... | ecosystem: Environmental > Terrestrial > Soil > Temperate forest >... | reverse complement strand
AATCGCTGGGCACGGTTTGCAAGTCGCGCAACAACATTTTGATTTCCTGAAACAACTCGTAGCATCCTCCCGGGTTACCGGTCGCGCGGCAGCGGCGGCTGAGAAACTGATAGCGAGTCGTGACGATCGCTTTTTGTTTTTCGTCCAAGAACAAGAGGTGATGCTGGGCCTCGCGAAAAACGTCGAGCTGCGACTCGCAGACCGTGTGCGGTGGATCGTAGAGGACGACAAAATAGAGAATGCCCGCGCCGATGAACAACGTCGCAAGCAAACCCTTGGGCATGAGCTGAAATAACCGGTCCATCGACCCATGGTACCGGCGTGAGGGGTAAAAAAAAAGCCGGATCGCTCCGGCTTTTTTTCAAGATCCTCGAAATCTAAAAGGTCATCTTCCCTTGGACCATCACCTGCGAGAAGGTCGAGCCGCGCGAGACGCCCGCCGGGAAAATGTCGGCGAGGCCGCCTCCTGACGGAGGCTTGGAGAGAAGCTGCGCTGTGGTGTTTTCGGCCATGCCGTTCTTCACCGACGTGCCTGGCATGAACATGCCGGCATGCGCGAGAATCGAGAAGCCACCGTCATACTTGTGTTCCGCCCAGAGATCGACTTCCTGACCGAGCGCACTGCTGTTCGGCGAAGTGAACTCCACCATGTCGCCGTAGCGGCCCGCATTGACGTTGCCGGTCGCGTTCGTCTTCGAATACATGAACCACTGGAGTCCGAACGTCGTTTGATCGGAAGGAGCGGCGCTCAAACCGAGGTTGTAATACGTCAAGTTCCCCCAATCGAGAACCTGCATCATGCCGCCGCCCTCGTACTTGTTGTAGTAGTACGGATCGTAAGTCGACACTTTCGTCGCCGTCGCCGCCGACTGGCTGTCGCCGGAATCCATGTGCGCCTTCACGAAAATGCGGCTCTTCATAAATTCGGCGAAATTGACGCCAACTTCGCCCTGCCACATGTACTGGCTGGTGGTCATGCTGGTCATCGTTCCGTTGGCGGTTGTGCAACCCGTACCGTACGCGCCCGAGCAGTAATACTTTCCGGAGACGAATTCGGCGTCGGCCTTGTAATCGACGATGGAAGCTGCGCCACCGACGGCTGCACCGAAACGAACTGTGTTTTGGCCCATTGTCGTGAGCGGATCCGCCATCAACCAGGGTGCCGTCACCGCGCCCGGCGTGGAAGCTTTCGAGTTATCAATCACGTGGATGTTCACCATCTTCAACGCTTCCGGCATTCGCTTCATGTCGAAAGAGATCCCGTAAGCGTCCGCTTCCGGATCCGATGACGTGTTGCCCGAGGTCGCGAGCGTCTGACCGCCGACCGCCGCCATTTTCGCGGAGAGGCCGTTGTCGTAAGTCGCGAATTTCACCGCCCATGCCGAAATTCGTCCGAAGTCGAATTCGTAGGTACCGAGAACGCCGTCGAACGAATTCGGAATCGGATCGTAGTCGTTGGTTCCGATCACGCTTCCGTCCGCCATCTGCAGCGAGCCGCGGCCGAAGCGGAAGAGCACGTCGTCGCTCATCATCCAGTAGCCGTAAGCTTCTTGGACGAGCATGACGTTGTTGGTCGAAGCGCCGCTATGGATCGCGCCGCCGTCGCCGGAGGACATCGCGCCCGGAGTGCCGTTGGTGTTGTAAACGTAGAGATCCTGCGATCCCCAGGTCAGGTTGTCGAGGAACTTGGCGGTGACGCCAAACTTCTCGCTCACCTTCTAGGTGCCGCCAAGGCTCAACCGTTGCTCCACGACATTGCCATTGTTCGGCGATATCTGGTTTGTCCCCGATTGGTCGTTTTCAAACGTGTAACGGGTGCGAAACTCCGCGTTCGTCGAAAACTGCTTGGAGTCGCCTCCCGAGGCTGCATTTGCATTCGGCAGGAACGCCAGAAACGCCGCCACAGCGAGAATTGCTCTCATATGTTGTACTCCTTGGTTATTCTTGATTTTTGTAAAAACTCTCAAAGCTGATGGATCCATTCAAGTTGCTTAATCCACTGCCAATCGCCTCGATCTGCCGCCCGGAACCGGCCTTTGGCAGCCGTCTGCCAGACAAGAGTCGCGAATGATTACGCAATTAGCTAAATTAAAAATTTATGGGATATAAAATGCAAATGAAATGTAGCCGAGGAGTCTTTACGCGTTAAACTTGCTTGTTTGACATGCAACTCGACTTTCACCTAGGTTTTGAATCGCAATCGGGGAGTGGCGCAGTCTGGTAGCGCATCTGCTTTGGGAGCAGAGGGTCGCAGGTTCGAATCCTGTCTCCCCGACCATCTTACAACTTCAAATGAAACGATCTCGTTCCCAAATGAAACATCCCAGTGTGAAACGTTGATGTTCACGAATTTGGCACTGTCTAAAACCTGGTGATCTGACGATATTCAATACAGCCAAGAGCGATCTCAATCGGCCCTTCACTTGCAGAATGAAAAAGTGAGGGACGGGGGGCACGTGAACAGAATCAAAATGATACTTCTCCTTTCGACAGGTTTCTTGTTGCTGTTGTTCCAGAACTGCTCGAACAACTACAAACTGACAACGAACGGAAGCAATCCGACCGGTGGCGAAAATGCGGCCGGTATCGGCGGTGGCAATCCAAACCCGATTCCAAGTCCAAGTGTGATTCCAACTCCGACGCCGAGTCCAAGTTCGAATCCTGTCGTTTGCAATCCCTTTGGCGGAAGTTCCGGATCGAGCGGAATGGGCCTCATCACTAACGGGGTTTATTATGTGGATGTCGCCTCCCTGCCTTCCGGCACCAGCCCCGACGCGGACATCAACAACTCCGTGTTGAACTTGCTCAACGCAAAGACTCCCTATGTCGACTACGCGAATGTCGACGTATATCTTTCACAGATTAACTATCCCTCCATGTATTTCACGGATGGATTTACCGACTCCTCCGGCGACACGCTGAAGGATTCGACGGGCGCAACCCTGATCCAGTATTTCGGCTTTCAGGCGAAGAGCGTCTTTGTCCCGGGAGATTGGGCTCCGGGCGATTATGAGATCGCCGTACTGAGCGATGACGGTTCGATCTTGACGATGACTGGCGGACAGGCCGACGGCAGTGATTTGGTCATCAATAATGACGGCGCGCACGCGTTGACCATGGGATGCACGACCGAGGTGCTGCACGTGACGGCGAACTCGCAGATCCCGATGACCTTCGATTATTTTCAGGGACCGCCGGTCACGATTGGGATGATCATGATGTATCGCCCGGTTTCCGTTTCCGGAACGGCTCAAGATCCGCTCTGCGGCAAGGGTGGAGATCCCTATTATTTTCAGGACCACGACGCCAACGGCCCGATCAATCCGGCGACGCCTTTGGCGCCTTACCAGCAACTGGTCGGCGCCTTTGGAGCACAGGCTGCCGGCAGCGGCGGTTGGAAAGTCGTCGAACCGAATCACTTTCAGCTTCCCGCTGGAACGCAGCCGGCGTGTAATTAGGTCCGGGCTGACCGACTAAAGAACATGCGTGTCGTCAGGCGACTGCGGAGGCGTTTTGATCGCCAAGACTTTAACGCCCGAAGTGAGCTCTCCATGAGAAACCCCCTTTGGAATTATAAGCAAATCTCCAGCCTTGAGTTGTACGACTTTCCCATCCAGATACTCCGTTCCGGTACCCTCTATGACAAATTGGATCTCGTTGGTTTTGGCGTGGTAGTGTTTCGGTGTCGCCCCTATTTGAATCGCAACTGTTGTATTTGGCAAAACTACCAAATTTTTGGTTCGAAAATCCGTGTCTTTTTTCGGCGCTGAAATATCCTCGGGCTTCAAGCCAATGAGATTAATAACCTGGGCGTGTAATTCTGATGACGATTCTCCCTTGGCATCATTCGTGAATTGCCAGAGCTGTAACGCGACAAAACAACTGATAGCCATGATGTACATTAAGGATCCTCGATGTCGGCGTAGACTTGTTTTCATTATGGTTCCTTTGACTTTTCTAAAAGTGAAAATCACCTTCGCAGTTTTCACCTTAGCTACGCCTGACTGAGGCCAAGCGGATTCGGAGATTTGCCCTTCAATTTAACTCTCACACACATGCTAAAATATCACATGGCTACGCGTAAAGCGAAATATGGCCTGAAAGCTCTCATCTTTCTGGCAAAGCACTCCTCGAATGGGCCCGTTCTGATTTCAAAAATCGCCAAAGACGAAGGGATCCCAAAAAAATTCCTCGAGACGATTTTGCTCGAACTTCGCAAAGAGGGAGTTCTTGATAGTCAGCGCGGAAAGGGGTGGATACGTATTGAAAGTTCCGGGGGATCAAATTTATATCGGTCCGGTGCTGCGAGTGTTGGACGGCCCACTCGCTCCCATCACCTGCGTCAGTCAGAATTTTTATAAGAGCTGTAGGGACTGCAAGAGTGAGTAGCGCTGTCACGACTACGCCTCTCCGCGACAAGGGTGGAGACCCTTATTATTTTCAGGACCACCACGCGAACGGACCCATCAATCAGGCGACGCCGCTGGCTCCTTATCAGCAACTGGTCGGCGCCTTCGGAGCGAAGCAAGCCGGGAGCGGCGGTTGGACGGTCGTCGAGCCGAATCACTTTCAGCTCCCTGCTGGAACGCAGCCGGCGTGTAATTAGAGTCGCAGGCTCGAATCCGTCGAGATCGGAAGCGATCTCGACACCCCGACCTCAATGCGGCGTATTCGCCCATAAAGCTTGCGCTGACAATCTCCGATAAGTTGATGGACCTTAGTACGGAGAAATCGAATGAAAAATATCAGTCTAAAAAAGAGAAATTTCGAACGCACCGCCTTTGGCTCCGAAGTATCAACGGGAGTGGTCGATCCAAGGGACGGTTTCTTTCTAATAATCGATTTCAAAGAACGCGTAAACTGTGAAGAATGGATGCGGGAATATAAAGAATTGGTCAATGAATGCCTTCTTGAACACGGCGTTGTCTATCTAAAAAATGCGGGGATCAAGAAGGATGAGGTCATCAACGTTGTTTCCCAGTTCGCTCAAAAAAACTCCCTAGTCGATTCATATCAAGGGGGTGTCACAGGCCGGCCTCGCGTTGACAAGAGCCTGTTCTTGACGACCTCTATTCCGGCTCCGGCCGCAATTCTTCAGCATCATGAAATGTCATATCTCAGCACATTTCCAAAACATCTATTTTTCTATTCATTTCGCACAGCCGAGCATGGAGGCGCAACCCCCGTTACCTTCTCAAGGCGCGTGAAAAAGGATATCAACCCAGAATTGTTTAGACAGCTAAAGAAGCGTGGGATTTGCTACATCAGAAATTTCTTTCCAGATGCAAAGGAAGACTGGCACGTATTGCTCAGCTGGCAAAAGGCGTTTCAAGTTGAAACAAAGAGTGAGCTAGTTGATTGCGTAAAGAAACAAGGGTTCGAGCTGGAATGGTTGGACGGGGGGCAGATTCGCACAAAAAACACCAGACCGGCTGTAATGGTTCATCCAACGACAGGCGAAGAATTCGTTTTCAATCATAGCTTTGTTTTGCATAGCTACTCCGAACCGGGAAAACAATGTCCCGCGAGAAGAGGTTATCTGCAAACATGTCGTCCAGATGAACTAAAAAAAATTGATGAATTGCCCCAGTGGGATCAGCCTTATCTCGCGACTTGGGGCGATACTAACGAACCCTTAAGCGGAGACGTGCTGGAGGAGCTTTTTCACGTCTACAACTCGAACAAACTTGCTATGAATTGGGGCTCGGGCGACCTCATGATCGTCGATAACATTTTGGCAAGCCACGGACGAGATCCGTTTTTAGGGCCAAGAGAGACATTTGCGGCATTTTCACGCTTTTGATGATCCGAATTGAAAACTTCTACGTTGCTTGATCCGCTTGGTCCTGACTATTTTGCCATCCAAAATTCTCGTCGATCTTTTCTGCCACAACCGCGTATGGCACTGCAGATAGAAGCTCCTCGTCGGGATCGTAATCAGGAAATGAATCCTTGCGGTGTTTCCGCCGCAAAGGCAATTCGAACCGCAACTTGTAGAGAAAGCTTCCGATTTCGCCCGCAACTCCGCGAGGAAAGAAAATCATGGCTATGATAACAAATAGGCCATAGGCCGCCCACAGCAGCATCTCTCCGTGATTGATGAACCGATTCAAAAATTGGGTAATGTAAGGCTGGAATGCCAAAAAAGCTCCACCGACCACTGAGCCAAAGAGGGTTCCAACTCCTCCAATGGCCATGCTGATCCAATAGTTGAAGGAATCATTCAATGTAAACGAATCGGGTGAGACAAACCCAATATTCAGCGCCAACAATCCCCCACCCACTCCCGCATAAAACGCACTGATCGCGAAGGACAACATTTTGTAAAACGGGACATTGATTCCCAAGACACAGCTTCTTTCTTCGCTATCTTTGATCGCGACAAACGCTCTTCCTATCTTGGTCCGATAGATAAGGATGTAACCAGCGATGAACATTACGGTGAAGCAAAAAAGCGTCAGATAATACATCCAATTCGCCTGCGTTACAAATTTGAAATAACTAGGTGGTGAAGGTGATGAAAAATTGATCCCTTCAAAACCGTGCGTATATGCCTCTAAATAACTTGAACGCAAAACTGGCGCCGCCGAAAGCATGAATCCCAAGGTCACAAGCGTCAAGTACGGCCCCTTTACCCGCACAGCCGGAAATCCGAGCGCCAGACCAAGCACCGCCGCGACTATGCCACCGCAAAGCACCGAGAGGAGGGAATAGATCGGAAATCCAAGCAATTCGCCTTGGAACAGTAAAACAGATGTGTATGCTCCGACCAAGACGAACCCAGCATGCCCGAGCGAATTGAGACCTGCAACGCCAGTCAATATGTTGAGTCCTAGTATGATGATCGAGTAGGAAAACAGGTAACAGAGTTGGGACTGGCTGAATTCACTTACTCCAATCCACGGCAATGAGGCGCCAATAATAACCAGCGGAAGCACCGCAATCATATTCTCTTTAAAGGAATGTTCTACGCCTTTCCTCAAGCCGAAAATGGTCTCAAACACCCCCAAAGAGCTCACAAGCAACTGAATGCAACTACAAATCAAAACAAGAATCAGAATGGCAATCAGTTGCAATGGCCATTGCGCAAGCGGTGAACGCCTTTCGCGCTCATTTGGCAAAATTCGAAATCCCTTGATGGCAGCAATCCCAAGCCCCCGGCCGCCTACCTCAATCATTCTCCAAATGAAGTCGGAGATCGCCTCTTCCAGAAAATCTCGCAAACGGCCCGCTTGTAGCCGCCCTTGGTCATAAATCTCTTCAAGAAACTCAATCAACCGTGTCAAATACTCCATCACATTTTCCGTGGCTCATCCCGGCCGAAAATACCCCGAGGTTTTATCACCAGGAATACGATCATCACTAAACAAACAACCACAATTTTGAGCGAAGACCCGACCGGCGCCCACGTTCCTGCTAGATTTTCAATAATGCCAATTACTATTCCGCCAAAGATCGCACCAAAAGATGTCTGCAAGCCGCCAACGATCGCAGCGACGAATCCATATAACAGTGGGGTTGACATTAGATCGGCACTTAAAAAAAGTGTATGGGCGATCAACATAGCGGCGATTGCTCCAAAAATGGATGAAATACCCCACCCAATCGATATAAGGGGCCCGACACGAACTCCCTTCAAGCGCGTCGCCATCTCATCCTCCGACATCGCCTGAAATGCAATTCCGATTGAGGTAAATTTGAACAATGCATAGAGGAGAAGTGACATCACTAAGGCGCAGCCCATAATCCAGATTGACTGATTTGAAATTGCAAAATCGTGCCATTTAATGATCTCATCGCTAATAGGTGACGGAAACGGCTGGGCTTCCGTTCCGAATATCCATTGGTCAACCGAATTGATAATCGCAAATAATCCAATCATCACTACTGTTGAATTCAATTCACTTCTTTCTTTCAACAATTTCATAATCGTGGTTTCGAGAAAGACGCCCAAGAAAAATGCAAAACTCAACCCACTGAGCACTGCAAGCCATGCCGGCATAGTCTTCAGGAGAGTGAAAGTAAGAATTGTAGTCGCAGTCGCCATTGCGCCCTGGGCCAAATTAATGACCCTCGTTGATCTGTAAATAAACATGATCGAAAGGCCAAAAAGACCGTAAACGCTTCCGGTCGCGATTCCATTTATAATTTGAGAGACATAAAATTCCACGAAGGCCCCCTTAATTGAATCGTGGCAGGTCAGCCCAGATATGCGCGTTTGAGGTCTGCGTTAAGTCGCATTTCTTCTGGAGTGCCTTTCCCAACAACAAACCCAGTCTCAAAAACATATGCATAAGACGCAATTTTTAGCACCTGATTCACGTTTTGTTCGACGATCAATACGGCACACTTTTCATTGGAAGCAATACCCTGAATGATTCCAAAAACTTCTTCTATACGATTTGGCGAGAGGCCCAGAGATGGTTCATCCAATAATAGAAGGCGTGGGTTCATCATTAAGGCCTGACCAATTGCTAACATTTGTTGCTGACCGCCCGATAAGTTTCCCGCATCTTTCAATTTCAACTTTTCCTTGAGAACCGGAAAATAATGAAAGACCTTTTCAATATTTCTCTTCACTAGCTTTTTATCGGTGCATGTATACGCGGCCAAAAGGAGATTTTCCATGACCGATAGCTCTTTGAGGATCCGCCGGCCTTCTGCGACATGTACGATCCCTTTTCGAATTATCTTATCGGCCCGAGGATGCTGCAGGCAATGAACCAAAAGCTCCCCCTGAAAGCGGATTTCACCAGCAGAAATCTGCCTCAAACCGGAAATGGCCTTTAGCAAACTGGACTTTCCGGCGCCGTTGTTGCCTATCACTGCAGTAATAGCATGGTCTGGAATCTTTAATTTTACTCCAGACAAGGCTTTTACCGCGCCATAGGACAAATCTACGTCTCTCATTTCAAGTATTGGATTTTCTAAGTCTGCCCTAGCTGGCGATGGATTGGCAGATACTACGGATCGCTCAATTCCCAAATATGCCTCTACGACTCGACGATTCTTTCTGATCTCTTCTGGCCTGTCATCGGCAATTTTCTCGCCGAAATCAAGTACCACAACTCGGTCACAAAGATTCATGATGATTGGCATTTTGTGTTCGACTATTAGGATCGAACATTTCAGTCCCGACTGAACCTCCTTTATCAGTTGAGTCATCTCGTCGAGATCCGCCCCGCCTAATCCACTCGCCGGCTCATCAAGCAGTATTAGGCGAGGTTCGCTGACGAAGGTCCTCGCAAGATCGGCTTTTTTTTTCACACCGTACGGAAGAAGCGAGATTGGGACGTCCTGAACATCTAACAAATCGGGATATCCGCCTCTTCCTACAAGATCGGGGTAATTGACCTCGTACTGCGGTTTCTCGGATTTTTCTCTGATCTTGGCCAATAGCCTCATTTTTTCACGGGCCGCCTTTCGAAAATTCCTTTCACTTGCTTGGAGATAAGAAAAATCAAAAAAGCTTCGAAAAATGTTCGTATTGATGGCGGCGTGCTGCCCAAGAAGAATATACTCCATCACCGTGAAACTTTGCTGAGAATCCAAGTCTTGAAAGCTTCGCGATACTCCCAATGAGAGGAGCTCATCGGATCTTTTCTTCAGCAGATCAATGCCGTTGAAATTAATACTTCCTTTATCAGGCTTGTTGAATCTTGAAATGCAATTTACCAGCGTCGTTTTTCCAGCGCCATTTGGGCCAATGACACCAACGATTTCGCCTGGGTTTACATGGAACGAAACATTTTTAAGAGCTTGGATTCCTCGAAATGAAATCGAAAGATCGTTCACTACAAGGCCATCCATGTATCGTCACCCTAGCTAGTCTGTTAACGGTGTCCATTTGCCACCTCGCATGACCATGGGCGAGATTGTGGACAACAAAAGATGTTTATTTGGGCTTGTTGAATTCGCATAGCGACAGACGCTGCATTTGTAATCCTTCAGGCTTTCGGCGGCGCTGATAAGACTTTCGCGAGTTAAGTCCCTTCCCGCGATTTTCAGAGTCTCGATAAAGGTTTCAGCTATGGCTTGTCCATATACTGTCAACGTCGAAGGTTTTTCATTCGGAAGTCGGGCTTTTATAAATTCCAAATGTTTCTTAATGGCCTGATTGTCCACATCGTCGTGGAACAAAACAGGTTGCCAACTTATCACGCCTTCAGCGGTGGCCTTTCCAGCCAAATCCAGAAAATTGCTATTGCAGTTGTAGTATTGCATAACCCATTGCGGATGATAGTCTTGTTCAGCGGCAAACTTAATCATCATCGCAGATAACGGCAGTGCAGCTCCTACAAATACAACTTCAGCGCCAGCCTTTTTTAAGTTAAGCACCTGTGCCGTAGAATTCTGTTGTGCACTCATGCTTACGTATTCCGTTGCAACTACGTCGGCTTTTCCTTTTACCGTTTCGGTAAAAATCTGTACGCCCTGTTTTGAATCGGCCGTTTCCTGAGCAAGAATCCCGATCTTTTTCTTTGGCCAATGCTTCAAGACGTAGTTTCCAAAATAGCTCGCCTCCACATGCATGGATGGACTAAACGCAAAGGTGTAATGATCAACTGGCTCGGTGAATTGTCCGCCCGGAGCCGCAACCCATAGATCAGGCACCTTTTTTTCGCGAAGATAACGGTAAACAGCCAAGTGAGGAGGGCCCTGATTTGCCACCATCGCAAATACGTGTTCGCTCTCAACGAGTTTTTTTGTGACCTGAAGAGCCTGCTGGGGATTCGTTCCATTGTCCTCAATTAGAAACTTAATCTTTCGGCCATTGACTCCCCCCTTTTCATTAATCATATCAAAGTAGGCCTTCATGACTCTTTGAAATGAGCCAAATACAGCAGCAACGCCAGTTTGCATGGAGTGGTTTCCAATGACAATTTCAGTGTCGGTAATTCCGGGTTCATCAGCTCTACCGACAAAGGCAAACAATAAAACCGAGATACTAACAAGGAAATGAAATACGTATTTCAAAGTTGCTCCTCCAAATTGCTCGCTTGCTTTACATCATTCGATGGAAGATCAAATTTAATGTTAAATTTCATAGAAGACGCTGGCAAATCTAATTTGCGCGCCCGGAAATTAGGTCTCGTCCAGTCCAGGATACGCGCGAGGCGAAAGGGCGCACTGGCCATAAGGCGGGCTAGCGTCGGCCTGAGATGGAAAGGTGCTAGCAAGGCCCAAAAATGCTACATGCACCGATCGCGTGATCAAGTTTCCTCACCGGCATCACACCAAGAGGAACTATGCTGATCTCAACGGAAACTGAAACCTTCGCTTCAAACAGATGCCCCCCTTTTACTTGGAAACTGCTGTCGCCTAGGCAGGCATGCACATGCACAAATGGTTGGCCATCAAGGATTGAAATATTTCCCACTAATGAAACTAGTTCGTGTTCATCAGAAAATATTTTCCGAAGATAGTCGCGAGGGCCCGTTTGGAAATAGCCGAGCTCCGCCTCGCTTACCGCACCCAAACCGGAAATTATCCCGCCTTTAAGCTTGCATTCGGAAACACAGTTAAGAATGGATTCGACCAACTTTTCGTTTTTGTCGATAATCAACAAATAACGATCAACGGATTTAACTATCTTCATAAACTTTTTATCCTCGTAGTTTGCTCATCGTATGAAAACGACGTCTTTCCCAAGTTAGGAATTTCTATTTCAATCCGGTCCCCGCCGCCAAACGGAACGCCAGCGCCGAAGGATCCTGAATACACGAGCTGCCCTGTACGGATAAACTGTCCGGTTTGGCGAAGAGTGTTTGCGAGCCAGACGATCGATCTAATTGGATCGCCAAGAACGTCGGCGCCGAAACCTGAGCCCGCGAGCTTGCCGTTTTTTCGCAGCTCCATTTCCAAGCCGGCCAACCTCATGTCTCGAGCTTCGCGCTTCTCATCCGAGACTACAAATCGTCCCGCAAAAGCATTGTCTGCGATGTGATCCAGTATGCTGAACGGCGGAAATTCAATACGGCAATCGATAACCTCTATGCCTGCCGTCACATAATCAACTGCGTCCCAGACATCCCCTTCGGTGATATTTTGACAATTTAAGTCTCGCTTAAACGAGAAGACGACTTCCGCCTCTGCCTGCGGACGAATCAATCCGCCAGGGATCGTGCCGCCCGAGAGGACGGCCATTTCCGAAGTCAAATATCCATAAGTGGGCTCGGAGTATTCGAATCTTTCTTGTAATACCGACGAAGTCACGCCGACCTTCCATCCGACTTGCGTGACGTTAAGTTCCCTCATTTTTCTATCGACGTGACATCTGGAGATTGCGTAGGCGTCTCGTATGTTGGCGTGGGACATCGAGAGCAATCCTAGGGAACAGGGCGCCTGAGACGTTGCCGCATTTCGTAAACGATCCGCAAGATTTTCGATGTCGCTAGGTGAAATCACAAATCATCAACCTTCCTTTTGAACCGGCGGCTGCTCGCCTTTCAACAACTCTGCACTCAAAGCACTTTTATCCAAAAAGAGGAATGCCCGCTCTGCACCAAACAAGCTTATCAGTTCGCTCAATACATTCCGCGCCTGTACGATTGGATCCATTGATGTCGCAGCGGCGAGGCTTGCTCGAGTCATTGCGTTTATCGCGCGATCTGATTTTGTATAGGCGGACCTGCTGCTGATCGTATTGCCCGCCGAAGCCGAGCTGCGCACCGTATCGTCCGCAAAAGAGGATCCATGCCTAGACGCATGTAAGGTATTTCCATGAATAGATGAATCGCGACCTGACGCATGCAGCGTTCTACTATGACTCGACCCAAGCCGTACACCTGAGTCAGCAGCCCCCGGTATCATCGTTCCAGCGTTCCAATCGAATTCTCTTTCGATCGATCTCGCGCGGGAAGTCCACCTCAAATCGATCGCAATTTTATAGGGTAAAAAGGCGTCTCTTTTGACCAACAATGGATCCTTCATCATCTGCCTAATGCGCGCGATTTCACGACTGGCATAATACATCGCGGGCGCGCATTCACCTTCCCTGCCGAGGGCCAGGCCACGCTCGGCCATCTTCAGCCCCTGCCGATATTTTCCTTGCCACCGCAGGTATCCGGCCTTTGCGACAAACCAATGAGCACGGTATGCAGATGTGTATGACGTAAAATAAACGCTGCGCAGACTTCGCTTGAACATTTTTCTGGCGCGTCTAATTTCCTCATAGTTTATTGCTCGCTCGAGCTGCGCAAGTCGAATATACGAAGTCAAAACGAGCGTATGTTTCGACCAATGGTCGAGATAGTGCAACCTTTGGAAGAAGTCGATCATGAGATCGGTACTAGGTCCATATTCGGCTTCTTCATGACAGCTGTAGATTTGCATTAACAAATACTCGAATGCGGTCTGCTTCATATCCTTCATTTGGCGCGCCTCAATGAGCTGCGCCGCAATCTTCTTGAACTTAACGGACGCCTCGACATTGCCCAAGGCTGCATGCACCTCCGCTAAATGAGCGTAAATTCCAATCGCGAACATAAGATGGCCCAACCTGGGAAGAGCGGCGACTCTTGGCTCTAGAAAATCCAGGGCTGTATTGTACTGGCCCTTAAATACGCACTGCTTTGTATACATCATCCAAGTCATTAGGACTTCAAAACTGCCGAGATACTTCGGCGTCTCTCTCATCACTTCTTCGAACATGTCTTTCCATTTCGGATTATCAACAAAAATGTAACCCAAAAACTCGATCATTTTCAAATAGGCCATCGCGGGCCCCTTTGAGCTCTCGTCAAGCATCTCCATGGCACGCCCCACAAGGAATTGAAACAATCGTTCCAGTTTGAACGGCGCAACCAAAATAGCTGCGTTGATAAATGCCCTTGCGAGCTGATCACTTTTCCCAAGCGGAAATGCGATTTCGATTCCGCGTAGATTGACAAGGGTGAAATCGAGAATATCTCCCCTGAATCTGTTCACGTGGAAGGACGTAGTGTAATAAGTATTACAAATGCTCTCGAGCTCTTTACGTCGCGCTGAACCGACAGGACAGCTACCAAATTTAAATCCGGTGATCAGCTTCAGACCTACGCATAACAGCCTCCAGTTGATCTCGAGAAGTTTCCCAAAGGAATATCTTGGTATTGGTCGTCCCGTAAAATCCGAAAATTTCCGAAAGGTTGCCCAGCCTTCATTTATTTTTCCGGCGCTCGCGTAAATACGAATTTTCAAAAAAAATAGATCGAGCGTATCGATTCGGGATCTCGCCAATGGAAACGCAAAATCAACGGCCTCATGCGCTTCCTTCACGTGGCCTGACTCCAAGGCAGCAAGCGCCAAATCTTTTGCAATACTGAACAGCTTCGGCTCTTCAGCTAACCGGTGCTTAGAACTCACGTACGCAAATCGCAAAAAGTCGAATGCCTGGTGATAGGCGAAATTTCTTAGAGACATCGCCCCGGCATTGAGATTAGCCTCAATTGCCCTTGTTAAATTCTGGCCCACGTGCCCGCTGGCATAGTGCCTGGCAATATCATACCAGGGCTTATCGTCAGATTTATTATAGAGAAATTCTGCTGCTTTATCATGTAAGTCCTTGGTTCGTTCCTTATCTAAATTTGAAAAAAGCGTTTCTTGAATTCGATCATGAATAAACCGGAATTTGCCTCGTTCGAGCGCTAGCACCAAGTCATTCTCCATGGCGGCTTGAATTGCATTCAGCACATTCTGCTCTTCGACTTCATGAATTTCCACTATCGCATCCAAATCGAACGTGTTTCCAAGTACTGATGCGATTTGTAATACGGATTTGACATCTGGATGTAGCAACTCCATCCTCTTTAAAACAAGTTGGAAAACATCGCTGGATAATGACAGTCCAGCAAGAGCCTCCGCCTTGAGTTGCCAACCGCCATCGCAATACCTCAGTTCTCCCGAGCTCAAAACGCTCCTGATAATCTCAGTAACTACAAATGGGTTGCCATGCGCGATCGTACGAATCTTTTGAATAGCGCCACGTTCAAGTGAAGCGCGTCCAATCTGTGCATCAACGATTTCTTTTACAGCATCAAAATCGAGCGGCCCGAGAGCGATCGAGTCGCGAAAAACCTCATTACCAGCTATCGCCTCTTTAAATTGGTTCAAAGTAGGCATACTGCTTCCGTCGTTCCGGCTCGTCATGAGCAGCATCAGCTTGGTGTTTTTTGAGTATTTCAGCTCTTCGGTCAGCCGGGTCATGAATGCCTTTGTTGAATGATCGATCCATTGGATGTCGTCGATGACCAACACAGTCCCGTTTTTGCTTTTCGCCAATCCGGTTACAAAATGAACCAGATGAGTGAGAAACGTTTCCTGATCGACTTCCGAATGCTCTGAATTTTCTTCGTCACCGCCTAAAATCTCTTTGAATCCTTTCGACAAACTGCTGATTGAATGAGCTCCGTCACCAGCCGCCTGTTTGATCATTTTGATCCAGATTTGTTTTTCCTGTTCAGGCAAACTTTGAATCCGCGCGAGCAGGGAATCATAAGCCTCCTTTAAAATTGCAAACGGGCCTACGACTCCAAGATTCTGGCACTTCCCCCTGATGACGACTGAACTCGGATCGACTTCAATCTCCCTTAGTAGCTCTTGGGTCAATCTGCTTTTTCCGCTGCCACCCTCTCCCTCAACGATCACTCCTACCGGCGTTCCGCCTTGCGATTCCTGCCACAGCGACTTCAGAATCCCAAATTCAACCGACCGGCCCGCCAGTGCCTGTTCGCCGACAAGTCCAGCCGCATCCCTTGTTCCAAGTTGGATTTTCCCTTCTTGATCATAAATCTTCTCCAAATCCACAAAATGTTCGAAGTCATATAAAAGACCTTGAGCGGTCTGGTAACGGTCGTCGGGGTCCTTCAACAAAAGTTTGGTGACAATGGCTGCTAGAATGGGAGATGTATTTTTCGCCTTCTCACGGACATCCGGCGCGACATTGCTCGCATGCATTTTGATGATCTCAGCAACATCATCTGCAAAAAAGGGATAAGAACCCGTAAGACATTGATACAAGGTGACGCCTAGGGCGTAAAGGTCTGACCTTGCATCAACGGGACGCCTTAATATCCTCAACTGCTCAGGGGATGAATACAGGACCGTTCCAACCACGTCGGATTGATTCTCCGTTGCAATGTCTGACGCATCTCCGGCTAATCCGAGATCTAAAAGCTTCACATGATTTGTCGACGTGACCATGATGTTCGCGGCCTTGATGTCACGATGAATCATCTTGTAACGATGAATCTCGGAAACCGCTGCGGATATCGCCCTTCCAATTTTCAACACAAATTCCTCGGACAATGGACCTTTTTCAACAAGACTACTCAAGGTCTGTCCGTCGAGATACTCCATGACGAGATACGGGTTTCCACCGTTCTCATTAAAGTCAATAAACGAAACTAGACTTTCGTTTTTGAGACGCGCAATTGATGCAGCTTCTCTCCGAAATCTCACGGTATTGACGAGATCATTGTTTCGGAGAATTTTTATTGCGTAGTATTTCCCGTTACGTATGGTCTTATGGACAACTCCCATCACGCCCCGGCTGATTTCCTCAATGACTCTATAATCTCCAATAATTTTTATCGACGAATCATCAGGCACGCTTAAGATCCTTCGTGACAACGCAGAAGTTGAAATGTATCTGGTCTATTCTATCAGTCACAGCGAAAATCTAAAACTAAACCTCGATCGGGCCCGCGCAACAATTCTTCAGGAAGACCTTCATGATTAAAGCGCATTCGGATGAAAGTCCGCAGACCCAAGACTAATATCTGGTCCACTTTGCGCCATCCGTCCGCCCCTGGCACGATCAATGAAGCAGTATCAGCATTTATTGCAGGACCCAAAAGGCGACAATTATGTCAGCAAACGAAATCGAATTGAGAATGATAGCGGGTCAAGATTCGAATGGCAGTAGCTTGGATTCGCTAACCGGCTACAGCAGCACGGTGGTAAAAAGAGCTTTTGCTGAAAGTAAGCCGTTCATCGTTACCGGCTCCGACGAGGGAAAGGCCCTAGGGTCCGAAAGCGCCGTGCTCCACAATTTGAGAAGTATAATGGCAGTCCCTTTGGCCATGCAGGGAAAGACCCTGGGCGTAGTGTATCTCGACAGCCGCCTGGCTAAAGGTCTTTTCACAAACGATGACTTGGAGCTCTTGTCTGCCATTTGCACTCACATTGCAATTGCCTTTGAAACAGCAAGAATCGCCAACGTCGAACTTGAAAAAGCTCTTTTGAAAACAGAAATGGAAAATCAAGCAGCCCTGCTAGTTGAATCGAAGAAAAATCAGGCGCTGCTAGATAATATGCATCAAGCAGTCTTTTCAATCAATCGAAATGGTACCATCGTCGACCCAGTTTCCAAATATTCAGAGAAAGTATTTGGAAAGCAAATAGCGGGATCAAGTGTAATGGACGTTCTCTATGACGGTCTCAAAAGCCATGGAGAACAACAAGCGGCCTTGCTGTCGGCCATTTCAACAGTGTTTGGAGAGGATCAGGTGCAATGGGAGCTGATGGAAGATGTTTTCCCAAAATCTGTTAAAGCGTCTGCAAATGGCATGGACAGCCCGCCCGTACGCTCGTTAAAGGTACAGGCCGCTCCGATTTGGGATGCTTCTTCAATTCTTGAGAAAATTCTTTTTGTCGTCGAAGACGTAACTCAATTAGAGGCCCTGGAAGCTCAAGTACAGCAACAAAGAAATCAGGCAGAGATTTTTGAAGAACTCTTGTCAGGCCGCCTTGGAGATACAAAAACCTTTCTTGAGTCGGCAAAAAAAACGATCCATTCTTCCGAAAACGCTATCGAGAATCCGACAGAGGCGAATTTTTTATCGGTCCTTCGCGACCTTCACACGCTCAAAGGCAATGCACGCCTTTTCAAATTGAAAAAGTTATCGTTAAATATCCACGATGCAGAGTCGCTCCTGTTAGAAACCAAGAAGACATATTCAAATTTGACTCTTGCCAAAGAAAAAATGAATGAAATTCTCAATAGGCTCAAAAGGGAACTAGCGGAATACGGCCAAGCCTATGAAAGAATTGAGTCCGTGGGCCAAGCGGCTCAATCGCAAGCGGGTGTGAATACAGCTGCGCTGAATCAACTCTGCGATACGATAAAGGAAGTCTCGAACCACCTTAAAGAAACCGAAAAATTGAAGCTAAAGCTTGCGCTCGATCGACTAAGTTACGATTCGGCCAGAGAAACATTCGCAAAGTTCGACACCATGGTCTACGAAATCGCGGCCCAAATGGACAAAGATGTGGTCTTCGAATTGACCGGAGACGCTCTCTTGAATTCAAAGACCCTGAAGTCCTTGCAAGAATGCATAGTTCATTTACTTAGAAATTCGTTGGATCACGGATTGGAAGGCAAATCCGAACGAGCTCTGGCGGGTAAGCCTGCGCGAGGAAAAATTCATATTGATTGCAAAGAGACCGACACCTCGGTCGAAATATCGGTCGAAGATGACGGGCGCGGTATCGATGGCGAAAAAATCGCAGAAATTGCCATTCAAAAGGGGTTGGTCCGGAGGGAGGAGGCCAAAAACCTATCGATAGATGAAAAAATCGCTCTCATTTTCCTCCCAGAGTTCTCATCAAGAGAGACAGCAAATGACATCTCCGGACGAGGAATAGGAATGAATGCCGTCAAGGAAACGATTGAAAAAATCGGTGGAAACATCGCCTTTAAGACGAAGGTCGGCTTAGGATCGGTCTTCATTTTAGCCATCCCGCTTGCATAGGAAATGCTAAAGTTTCCTTATAGAAAACCCGAAAAATAAAGAGCAAAGGCGGAGTCGAAATGGACGCCAGGAGTGAAGCCAACCAAGCCGTAGCTTTTGCAGGTCCAGAGACCGAAATAGAGCTGGCAAATACTCCCCCACCCTCCGGCGATTCAAATCAAACGCCGGCCTCACAAAAAAATCTTTGGAAAAAAATATGGCCGATAACCGTGATAATCATGGTCGACTTCACCAGTCTGAACATGATCATTCCGTTGTTGCCGTTCTTTGGCAAAAAATTTCAGGCAAGTCCACTCACCATCAGTCTTCTCTTTTCGATCTTCTCGCTGTGTCAACTTTTCGCTACTCCAGTGCTCGGATATCTTTCGGACAAATACGGCCGACGAAAAATATTGATTTTGAGCCAAGCAGGTATGGCGGCGAGCTTTGTCCTAATGGCTGCTGCGAATTCGATGGCTTGGCTATTCGCTTCTCGAATTCTTGCGGGTATCACGGGTGCAAATCTTTCTGTCGCTTTAGCGTATATGGCCGATGTCACGACCCCTAAAGAGCGAGCCTTCGCGTTTGGAAAAGTGATTCTCGCAAATGGAGTAGCCTATTTTCTCGGCGCATACGGAGCGGGCCTATTATTTGAGATTCATCCAAGCATCCCGGCACTGGCGGCAGCACTGCTCTCCGTTGTCAGCATCGTTACCACGGCAACCATGGTAGAACGGCATGTTCGTCCGAGAGATCCTACGCCAAGACCCAAGCGGAAACTACTTGCACGGCGTCACTTTCCAATCGTTGGATCACTCTTCTTGTACTACATCATATTTGGATTTTTTGTATACGGAATCGGAACATATTGCACGGAACGATTCGCTGATAGGATGGGTGTTCATGATGTAGGATTTGTTTACTCATTTATGGGAATATTTATGATTGTCAATGCACTCACTTCCGTTCCGCTCTCCTTGAAATACTTGGGCGAAGAAATGACCGTTAGCGTTGGATTTATCATCGGCTGGATCGGGTTTGGCGCGATGGCTCTTATTGATTCTCCCTATTATCTGCTTATAGCAATTCCAGTTGCCCAGATTTGCACCGCAATTGTTCGCCCGGCCCTACAGAGTTACCTCAGTCGAAGCGTAGACAAGTCACAACAGGGTGTGATTATGGGATTTAATGATTCCTTGGTCGCAATTGGAAATTTCATGGGACCTTTAATCGGAGGCTTGGCCATTCAATTGAGATACGTAAAGTTCTGGGCATGGCTTCCTGCGGTACTATGTTGCTGTGGCTTTCTGCTTTGGGAGTTCTTCCCAAAACCCGAGTTGAAACAATAACTAGACGACGAGGCTCACGTCGCGGCGGTTTTTCTGATTGGATTCTGGAGAATGCCTTGTTGGATCAACGTTTCAATTTTTGCAATAAGCTCCGTCTCCCGACCGAACCAGTAAAAATGGCCGCCATCTACGGTTGTCATATCGAACTTAGTGCTTTCTTGCGCCCATCCCCGCAAATCGTCGCGTGAGACGATTTTGTCCTCATTGCCTACGATTCCAAAAACCGGCACATCCAGGGGGTTCTGCCGTTCGTAAACGTATGATCGAGCCAACACGAACTCGCGGGCAACCTCTCCAAAAACCGCATCCCTTGTTTCGGTATCATCGAGTATATAGCGAGGCACGCCACCGAGCTTATTCATAACAGTATCTGCAAAATCATATCCCAGTGGATCCTGATACTTAGAAAAGTGGGACGTGATGCTGGGTGGCGATGCCGAACTCGACACAATGATGTGAATCGGCATCCGCTTGTGCTGCTGACGCAAACGTCGGGCAACTTCAAAGGCGTAAATACAACCAATGCTATGCCCAAAAAAGATAAATGGTTGATCCAATTTTGAGGATAGTGATTCGACGTATCCGTTGATCAGGTCGTCGAACTCCCTTGGGAACGGCTCTGATTGGCGCGATTCCCTGCCAGGAGGATGCAGAACCAAGAGTTCCACACCCTCGCTCAAGCAGGATCGCCACTTCGAAAATGCTGTGGATCCGCCTCCCGCATGCGGGAAGCAGATGATTCTGAATCTTGGTTGCGAAATCTTCGGATCAATTTGTCCCTCGCCATGAATCGCTGTCTCGACGGCCTCCCCGGTCCCTGAATATGTCCGGTATAGATATTCCGAAAGGGCCGCAATCGTGGGGTACTGAAAAACGATCCCATTTGGGATAGTGATCGTCGAACCGAAGGTCTTTCGCCACCGATTCCTTATCCGAATGGCTGAAAGCGAGTCGATACCCATTTCTGTGAGAGTCTGGTCAACACGAATTTTTTCCGCCGTTTCAAACCCCAGCTCTCTCGCCATTTCAGTATTTACGAACCTTTCGAAAAATTCCCTTCGTTGATTCGCAGTCGCTTCCATAAGGTAATCGAGCAGATTTGGATCTTTTTCACCCTGGACCACTGGTGCAGAGGAGGTTTTTAAATCCGAAGATTCCTTTCCGTACGTTTCAATCCAATACGTTTTTCTTTGAAAAGGGTAAAGAGGCAGAGGCACTTTTCGCTGACGATATGGCCGATAGAAGGCCTCCCAATCAATATCGTGCCCATTCGCGTAGAGACGTCCGACACTCTCTAAAATCTGTATTTCTTCGGGCTGATTCTTTGTCAATGAGGGGTACCAATTGTCAGTGATCTCCTCCTGTTGTAGACAAGCTTGTCCCATTCCGGAAAGAATCGATTGCGATCCAATTTCTATGAAATGTCGACACCCAAAAGAGTAAAGTGAAGACATGCCATCCGCGAACCTGACAGCATCTCGAACGTTACGAATCCAATATTCAACGCAACTCGCCTCTCGCCCTTGAATAAGCTTTCCCGTATGTCCCGATACAATCCCAATTCCCGGCCTTGGAGTATTGAATTTGATTGCTGACGCAGCCTTCTCGAAAGTTTTCAGTACCGGATCCATCAATGGCGAATGGGCTGCATAGCGAATCTGCAAGATTTTGGTTCGAAAGCCGGCTTCCTTCAAAGCTCTGACAACTTCGTTGATGGAATCCGTATCACCCGAGATAACTGTATTGTCAGGCCCATTAATGGCAGCGATTCCGACACCGCCAAAACGTTCCTCGATTAACGGCTTTACGATCTCCTCGGGCGCGGAAATAAAAGCAGTCAGACCGGCCTTCGCGGAATCCATCGCTCGAGCGCGATGAATAACTAGTCGGAGACCATCTTCTAAGGTAAAAATATCTGCAAATGCCGCCATGATACATTCACCGAGGCTATGACCAATGAGAGCGGCCGGTACTATCCCCCATGATTCCCAAAGTTTCGAAAGTGAGTATCCGATCGAAAATACCGCGGCCTGCATGTTGACCACACTGTCAAGTTCCGCAACATGGTCACCCCAAATGAGATCATGAAGGTCATGGGAAAGCTCGCCTTTTAAATATCCCGCACAACGATCTAGTTCTGCGCGGAATACAGGCTCCGAAAGGTACAGCCCCTTTCCCATTCCCACTCGTTGCGATCCGGCTCCAGAAAAAAGAAAGGCGGTCTTCATGGCTCGCTTGTCCACGACTTCGGGAGATATTGAGAAACCCTGAAATGTCGTATTACCTTTAGATGCGGCTTCGAGTTTTTTTAGGAGCGCTTCTTTTGAGTCCGAGACGAATGATGCGCGATCGCTGAAATGTGTCCTACCGACGCCAGCGGTGTAGGAGATTTCTGCTAGCGTCTGAAATTTAGACTCTTCGTTTCCCAGATGCTTCGCGTATCCATCGATCAATGAAATAAGCGCGGAACGATTGCGTGCAGCCAGAGTAAGAATCTGATTTTTCCGCTCCGGCGCCTCTGGGGCTTTGGCGAGTGATGGCGACTCGACGATCGCATGTGCGTTGGTTCCACTTAGGCCAAACGAACTTACGGCACCAACCCGTTTTGAAGCGTAAGTTGGCCAGGGAGTGAGATCCATTGGGATCGAGAGATTTGTCATGTCGTCGATCATATGCGGATTGATTTTTTTAAAATTAATTTGTTTTGGTATTATCCCTTTTGATAGAACCAAGATCAATTTGATGAATCCAACGATTCCTGCCGCATATTCGGCATGTCCCAAATTTGCTTTTGATGAACCAAGAAATAGCGGTGTCTCGGGGGTGCGACCTTGGCCGTAAACACTTGCGAGTGCTTGGACCTCAATGGGATCACCCAATGGGGTTCCCGTGCCATGAGCTTCCAGATAAGCAACACTAGAAGGCGGTAAATCAGCAAGAGCGAGCGCCTCCCGAAGGAGAATCTCTTGCGATTCAACATTAGGCGCCGTCAGGCTGGCACTGGCGCCATCGTGATTGATAGCGGTGGCGCGCACGACGGCCAAGATATTGTCTCTATCTTCAATGGCTCGACTTAGTTTTTTAAGTACGACAACTCCACACCCTTCCGATCTGACAATCCCGTCGCCGGTTTCGTCAAATGACCGACACTTACCTGTCGGAGAAATGGCCCCGATCTGACAGAGCGTAACGAACACATCCGGTGCAAGCATAAGGTTGGATCCACCCGCCAGGGCCAGATCCGCCTCTCCATCTTGAAGGCTCTTGCACGCAAGATGGACGGCCACAAGGGACGAAGAGCAAGTTGTGTCGATTGCCATTGCTGGACCACGCAGTCCAAGACTGTATGAAATCCGCCCAACCGCCATGCTTTGAGCCGTACCGGTCCATCTCAGGCTGGCAATGGATTCTTTGTCTTTGGCACGCTCCAACAACTTGAAATAGTCTGAAGCTGCGACACCGAAATAAACGCCGGTTCTGGTTTTGCCTAGGCTTCCTGGAGCAATACCTGCATGTTCAAGGGCTTCCCAACAAACTTCCAACATAATTCTCTGCTGAGGATCCAGTGCCTGAGCTTCGGTCGCGGAGATGTTGAAAAATTGTGCGTCGAATTTGTCGATGTTCTTTAAGAAACTGCCTGCTCGACTGTAAATCTTTGAAGTATCTTGCCGAGTGGGGTCATAGGTCGATGGAACGTCCCAGCGATCTTCCGGTATTTCGGTTACAGTATCTACGGCATCGCGAAACACAGACCAGAATTCTTCAAGACTATTTGAATCTCCCGGAAAGCGACAGCCAAGGCCAACCACGGCGATCGGTTCGTAACTTTTCTTTCGCGGAACCGCCATTTCTTTTCCTCAATCGCAGGATTTCACGTTATCTAATTTTATCGGAATCCATCCATTTTTTAATGAGGGCTTGCCCAATGTCCCTGTGCTTTGGTTCTGAATCAATTTGATACCGACGCCAGAGATTCAATGAGAATCAATAATTCCCGGGAAAGCTTTTCAAAAAACGGCGAATTCATGTCACGAAAGGCGAAATGGCCCCCTTGAAAGGGCTCGAGTTTGAAATCACCTGTCGTGTGAGCGGCCCACAATTTGAGGGTTTCGAATGGAGAAACCGTGTCCCGATCTCCCCCAAAGGCCGTAATCGGAAACGGAAATCCAGCGCGGCCCGCAAAATGATAGTTTTCTAGCGCGACAAGATCGGCCTTAAGAACGCGAGCCGCCATTTCGACAAAATCTGGATCACGCAGAAAATCCCTGGGAATTCCATGGGCCCCTTCGTCATACGCATTTAGAATCTGTAGGTCCGACAAATCATTCGTCAATCGTGATCTATAGGAAACTTGAGGCGGACTTCGGCCCATGAGGAAAAAATGTCTCGGAAGCTCATGACCTGAATCTTTCAGTAACCTGCAAAGCTCGAACGCCAGCGTCGCTCCCATACTAACGCCCATGACAGCGTATGTTCCATTCAAAGAAAGTCTGAATGGTTCGAAAAGTCGAATCGCGAGCTCCTCGATGGATTCAATAAGCGGTTCGTCTATGCGATTTGCACGTCCTGGCAACTGAACAGCATATATTTCGATGGCCGAGGGAAGATATCGAGTCCAATGTTGAAACATATCCGCTGAACCGCCAGCATGATGAAAACAATACAGGCGAAGTTTTGTGTCTGAA
>Ga0206990_1060_pt1 | contig 24999 bp, 24 predicted proteins | sample Alteio_BWMinCont_8_FD_153283 | JGI IMG/M metagenome (GOLD analysis project Ga0206990, IMG submission 153283) | Enriched cells from forest soil in Barre Woods Harvard Forest LTER site, Petersham, Massachusetts, United States -... | ecosystem: Environmental > Terrestrial > Soil > Temperate forest >... | reverse complement strand
ATGGAGTATTTAAAACAGATTCTTCATTTCCATTTACCAATCAAGTAACGGCTATTAGGATTGACGACAACGGTGATTACACGCAATATCTTTTGCCTGTACAGTATCCATCCATTCCATATATAGCAGGAAATCCCGGTAGTCCATCATCCTTCTTTGGTACCGATGCTATATTTATGCCGGAAACATGTCTATCCCGGTTTGCAAATCATGTTTTTAAACTTGATAAGCTTCCGAGTAAATGCACGATAGGATATATTGTGGGAGGTATTCAAAGTTCAGCCCCAGATCCTGCAACATCAGCAGATACGAAAGCCTCGTCCTATATCTTTAAAGTAACGTTAACTCGCAGAAAATATTGTTAGTTGGCTGAGATGGGTAAATGGGTCTATAGACATGTGTTGTGAGGAGTTGTGAAAAATAGATTATGTATCCCTGTGCTGCTTATGTTATGTTGTGCCGCTGCATTGCATGGTAATAGACTCAGAAACGAAAATCAGGTGGAGGATGGTACTCATTTTTCGTTGAATGTCGACTTGCTTTGTTTTCTTCCTAAAGAAAAAAGTATTGTTTTAACAAATAAAAAGACAGACCTGTTTACCACTGCGAATGTGACTTGGGAGCCAGCTATTCATCCTCACTTTACATGGGATGTTGGCTATCGTATTGGTTTTGGATATTTTTTCCCAAGCGGGAAGTGGGATATGGCCTTAAATTTGACTCACTTTGGTACCCATGCGCAACAAAAGAGGAGTACTTATGGGAATATTGGGTTGGGAATGTTTCCCATATGGTCGCTGGCTCCTGATATTATTCCCTTTGATTGGGTGTCAAAAGCAAAAATGTATTGGAATCTCAATCTAAATCTTTTGGATCTAGATTTTGGGAGAGATTTTTCTTGGGGGAATCGGTGGTTTTTGCGCCCTCTTATTGGTCTTCGCTCTACCTGGATTAATCAAGGTCTTGTTGTTCGCTATGGTGGAGGAATTTTTGCCAATGGTCTTAATTTACCTGCATTGGATAGCACCTTTGGGTATGATTCTATCAATATGAAAAATAATTTTTGGGGAATGGGTCCTCGGATTGGCATAGAGCCGCAAGTTAATTTGGGCAGAGGGTGGAGTCTGTATGCAGGTGCATGCGGTACGCTCAACTATGGTTTTTTTAAAGTGTGTCAAAAGGAAACCTATTTAAAAGCTGTACGTTATGAAAGAAATTGTCGACCACATCGGTTTCGATGGATACTCGATGCCATGGGGGGAATCGCGTGGAATACCTTTTTGTGTAAAAAACGTTACGCCCTTACCTTTGCGCTTGGATGGGAATATCATCTTTTCTTTAACCAACTGGTATTGAAGGGGGATAGGTTTGGTCTTGTAAGCAATAATCGAAATCTCTCTTTAAATGGTTTTGCTTTTTCTGGGTGCTTCGATTTTTAAGGAGAAATAATGAAGAATCTTTTTTCATGGTTTCTTGTGTATAGCATACTAGTTGGATCCGCTTTGCTTCATGCGCTTCCGGCTCAAGTAATTATCATACGGCATGGAGAAAAAGATCCTGTAACTCGTGGTTTAACGCAACAAGGACAAGAACGGGCTGCAGCGCTGGCTTATTATTTAACGCAAACGGATTACCTTCTCACTTATGGTCCACCAGCAGTTCTTTTTGCTTCCCGATCTGTTCCTATATCTGATCGTCTTGTTCCCCGCACTATAGAAACCATGATGCCAACAGCTGAATTGCTTCAACTGCCTATCCATTCTCCCTTTAATGGCTATCAGGTTAATGAAATGGCAAATTTAATTCTCAATACTGACACCTATGATGGGGAAAATATTGTGATTTGCTGGAACCATAGTTCAATTCATGATTTGCTCAAGGCTTTTGGGTATCAAGCTCCCTTTAAATGCTCTTCTGTTAATAAAAAGTATCCAGATTGTCGATTTGATTTAACTTTTGTGTTGACCTTCCCCGCTCCAAAACCGGTGGCCGGAAAGTTTCCTTATGCAACAGTTTTTTTACAGCAGTTGATCTTTGGCGATCTTACTTGTCAAAGTTCTTGTAATCCGCCGAATCTTCCGCCTTCACCCTGTTCCTTTAATTCTCCACACTCTTCTCTTGCTGAGCTGGTTTGTGATACTCCTTGTACCAATGTCGGTATGGGTGATGATTAACATTAGAGAACAGACGGATGTATCTTACAGGTCTATTTCATACACTTTTTTACAGAAGACATGAGCATATCAGCTATCAAAACATTCTTCATTGATAGCCAGATTGGCTAATCAGGATAACTTTCTAGTTTTGGCTCTGCCCCTTCTGACAGAATCTTCATATATTCGTGATACACAAATTTTCTTGATCGCTTTTGTCCGGTTGCTTCCTGTAAGATACCAAGGTGTACGAACTGTTGAACGAGATGTGCTGCAGTTGGATAGCTTATGTCTAAAAACTGTGCAACATCTGCAATAGTTATGAGTGGGTGGTACAATAACTTCCGCAACAGTTGTGTGGCAAGCGGGGAGATTCCCTTCTGCTTCCAGAGCAGTGCCTCATGTTCAGCGTACAGGTCAATAATGCGTTTAGTATCATTGAGAGCCGCTTCGGTTGCCTCGATGACGGCATGCATAAAAAAAGATACCCACTGTTCATAGTTGCCAGTATCACGGGTGAGCATAAGCCGGTCATAATACTCTTGACGATGTTTTTTAAGATAATAGCTGATATATAAAATGGGTTTTTCGAGTACCCCTTGCCACGTTAGATAGAGAGTAATGAGGAGGCGTCCCAACCGTCCGTTTCCGTCTAAAAATGGGTGAATGGTTTCAAACTGATAATGTATGAGGGCGCACGTAACGAGTTTTGGAAAGTGCATTGTTCTATGCATAAACTGTTCAAGCTCTGACATAGCGATCACGGTTTCCTCGGGGGGAGGGGGGACAAAGATGGCATCTTTGAGTGACGCATGGGAGGGCCCGATCCGGTGTTTTCATGCAAGTCAAAAAACGCAATTTATGACCGTGTCAGGTATAGCATAATGATGGCTATTCGTCAGCTGATATCTGTATGCATGTGAGGTTGCATTTATAGAGCCGTTATTAAAGTGTACCTTAACGGATGGCTTATGTGCCAGTGGCAGTAGGTGAGCATAGCTTCAGATAACTGGATAAATAAATCGTGATTGTCCGTTATATGAAAGTTTAAATCGGGGAGGCGAATTTTGCCGAGGTGGTCGGGTTGGGTTCGGATTGCGTTAATGCACTATCAAGCTCTCCCTTGTTAATGTAATAACTTAAACGTCTTTTTAAAAGTAGAGGCTTAACCTCATCTGTGGCAAGCAATATGTCTTTGAAGGTAAAAACTGTTGCTTTAGATCTCAATATATTAGGAATATCAGACTTTCCCATTGTCTTTGCATTCTTGAGCTAATGGTTACATAAAATGTTACTTTTAACTCATATAAAGGCTTATGGGGTTAAGTGTAAAGAAATTGAAAAAAGTTTGGAAAAATATGTCTGGGCAATGGTGCACCTACAGGTCTATCTTCCACACTTTTCCGATAGTAGTATAATGGTTGCTGTTTATCTACCATTGGCTTATTGTCTGTACTCTTAGCTCTGTTGAGACAGCGACTTATAGCATTAACAGAATGTTGGTAGAGGCATAAGTGAACTATAGCCTACGCTGGTATAAAGGAAAATCATGAAAAACATATTATTAGCACTGTTTCTTGTGATCTCAAATAGTTGGGGATCTGCAGCGCAAAGTTCCTCGTCATCTGATGGAAACGATAAAAAAACTATAACGTTACCTTCTGCTGAAATTTTACAGCAACGATTAGAAGCGCGGGGGCTTTGCCTCTTCCTAAAAACAACAAAGTTAGTTGCACAATTGGGTGGAGCGGTAAAGGGTCCCTTGGAAGTTGTAGTAGCTGTTAATCGTGCTTTATCTGATTGTAATGAGCAGCTTCAGCTGCCTATGGTAGCAATGGCATTGAGAGAGCGACGGCCTGAAATAATTTCCTGTATTTTGCAAGACCATCCAGACGCTTTGGATTTTCTTAAAAAACAAGAATTTTTAAAATAATTGTATTTTTAATGATTTGCATAATAGCTAAGGACCCGTAATAAAATAACTATTGCATTGCAACTCGATTTATTGCGTAACTAAAGCATAATTTTTTGAATGTGAACACTTTATTTAGTTACAGGCAAATGGTACACTACAAGCCTATCTTATACACTTTTTGATAGTAGCATAATAGTGGCTATTCGTCAGTTTTTTGCAACTTGCCAACCGTGTTCTGAATAAGGCGTACCTTGTATCATCATTTCTATTGCTTGTCGATGTGCATCAACCATGTTTTTTGGTAAATTGTTGAGTGCAAACCACTGCATATCATCATGCCGGTCAGGCTCTTTATTAATTATATCTCCCGTATATGAAAGTGTAGTAAAAAATGCTGCAAAAAATTCAGGGTCATTGCATTTACGTGACATAAGATGCCTAAAGACAAGATCTTTTTGTTCTATAATAATCCCCAAACCATGTTTAGCTTCCCGTATAAGGGTTGCTGTGGCAGATTCACCTAATTCAATTTTGCCACCTGGTAGTGAATAGCAATGATTACAAAAAGGTGTATTAATCCTTCGCAACAAAAGGATTTCTTTTGCTGGATTTAATAAAAAAAGCAATGCAAAATTTGGAAACATTATTTTCCTATTTTTGATGGTGCGCCCTGCAAGTCTATTTCACACTTTTCTGATAATAGCATAATGATGGCTATTCGTCAGCTGATATCTATATGCATATGAGGTTGCATTTATTCTCGCAAAGAGTATATGTACACCTAATCTTGTTTTCGCACATGGGAGAAGTAGTGAGATATTTCAATAATGCTTTATATGTATTGTTGATTACCTTTTTCAGTATACCACCATTCTATGGCCAATCTGATGACCTGACGCAAGCCATATGGGCTAAATATGGCTGTGGAACGGTACCTTATCCGTCAAATACTGGTACAAAAAGTCCTAATCCTATTATTGTATCTCCCAAGGTATGGAGTTTTGTGAGTGAACCAAATTTGCATCCCATGAAGGTAACAGTCACTACCCATAAACCTGGTACATCGTCAGGCTTTGTACTTGTTGCGCCGTATGGCTTTTCGGCCAATGCTATGTATGGGCAACCCGGTTCTTTAGTGCTGGATAATGAAGGAAATCCCGTGTGGTTTCGCCCTTTGGCAAGCCCCAATTTAATGAATACCGATTTTCGGGTGCAACAGCTCAATGGACAGCCTGTTCTGACATTCTGGCAAGGGACCCTTGCCTCTCCTCCTACGTATACCAATGCGCCTGCAGGGTCATCCGAGCCAGGCTCTTGTTATTACATTCTTGACAATACGTATCGCATCATAAAAAAAGTGAGCGCTCAAAAAGGGTTTACGTCAGATATTCATGAATTCTTGCTTACCCCTCGTAATACTGCGCTCTTACTTTCTACGAAAACGGTGAAAGCTGATTTAACCCCGTATGGTGGCCCTCAAAATGGATATGTACAGGATTTTGCAATTCAGGAAATTGATCTGAACACCAATGAACTGTTATTTTTTTGGGATGCCTTAGAGCATATTCCTCTTGCCGACTCGTATGAACCAGCCTCAACGGCACGTAGCACCAATAATATATGGGATGCGTATCATTGCAATGCAATAGGGCTTACCGATAGTTCGGATGATATTTTACTATCGGGACGTAATCTATGGACTATTTATAGGATACATAAGCCAACCCAAGCTATTGTCTGGAGACTTGGTGGCAAGCAGAGTGATTTTACGATAGGTGCAGGAGCAAATTTTTCATGGCAGCATGATGCACGCTTTCTGCCTGGCAATGTAATTAGTATGTTTGATGATAATTGCTGTGAAAGTTTTACCATTCCTCCAGGTACCCCTTTTGCACATGGGCTAATACTGCAGCTCGATCTTGTTGGCATGACCGCTACGCTTAAAGAATCCTATTATCATGATCCCAATATACAAGTTTCATCGCAGGGTAATGTGCAAAGCTTAGGTAATGGCAATAAATTTATTGGCTGGGGACAATCGCAATATTATTCTGAATATAGGGCACCTGGTAATACGGTACATACCCCCGCTTTAAATGTACTGTATGATGCTACCATGCCGACCAACAATTATACCTACCGTGCGTATCGTTATAATTGGGTTGGTATGCCATATTATCCACCAAGCATTGCGGTACAACGAAACAATGGCCAAATTACCGTGTATGCCTCGTGGAATGGTTCAACTGAAACTACTGCTTGGCAGGTATATGCTGGCGTGTGCCCTTATAAGCTTACCAAGATAATAACTGCGAATAAGATTGGTTTTGAAACTGCTCTCCCTGTAAACAATACCGGCCCCTACTTTCAGGTGATGGCATTAGATGCTGAAGATCAAGTAATTGGAGCTTCAAAAACAATCAAATTCTGTGAAAGGTGATATATAGTCGCCTATCGTGATTTTTGCATCAGCATCATATTTGTCGGTGAGCCGTTTTGGTGGGATCTATGGCATTTTTGATCTCAGGACACTTCTGTGATTGTGCAAGTTTTAATAACCCCAATTTCGACGGGAAATTGCGTAGAAATCGTTCTTTGTATGATGGACTCAATAAAGAGATCTGTAAGCTGTAGGTAGCATGGGTTGTCGGTGGGTGCCGGTTGGATTTTTTTTGTGGGCTCAGTTATAGAATGGAAGTATATGAGAATATTAGTGTCAATAAACTTTTTATCGTTCATTTGTCTCATCTCTGGTGAGCGGCAGATCTTTGGTATCTATATTGAGCGATGTTAGAGTCCTTTTCTTATGTGCGATTTTTGGCTCATTTCCCTTGTTTTCAAATAATATGATAACTTTGAGCTCCGTACCTAAACGATCGAGGTATTCTGTGGGAATGGTGATGGTGCCGTTTTTTGCTTGAGTGATAAATTCTATAGCTTGCATAGATCGTCCCTAAGACTTGCTTTTTTTAAACATGGCATGACGGCATTATTAATTTCAATATATTTTGGATGAGATTGTATGTTCAAACTGTGGTTGCTGGCAAAATGGTGCCAGTTACAACAATGGGGTAAGCGGCTTGCCATGCAGTGGTGCACCTACAGGTCTATCTTCCACACTTTTTAGTAGCAAGGTATCAGTTCCTTGCCATCAAGCAATTCTTTGCGGATAGGTGTCCAAATCAGCTAGAGAAGAGATCTGGTGAAGTAAGCCATTTTTCATTTTATAATGACTTCAGAGACAAATTTCTGATCATATCGTTGTAGTACTATTTTGAAACGTCCAATTTTGCAAGCTTGAAACACCCATCTTTGAAGTAGGTCTTCACCGGCCCAATTGGGAGCAGTCGAATCTTGTTCTATTAATTTTAACGCGGAAGAATCGTATTCCACTATTTTCCAATGATCTTCATCAAGCCAACGAAATTTAGCCCATTCTTCCTCAGATGCATGGTGAGGCTGTCCTACTTGTAGAAATATTGTAAATGTGTCGTTGATTGAGGCTTCCAATTTTTTGTGTTCTTCTAAGAACATTGTTTGACAATTTTTGCCTGGATGTAAGCACAAAACTGAGGAAAACAAAAAGCATAATAGATAAGTTGTATATTTACTCATAAGAGCCTTATGGTCTAAAATTTGCCCGGTGGGGCTATATTGCTTGCAATGCAGTGGTTCACCCTACAGTCTATTTCACACATTTCTCTGATAGTAGCATAATGCTTGCTATTCGTCATGCTATCGGATAAACATAAAATATGGTAACTACTCAGGAGGGGTCTTTTTTGGCAGATTTGCGTAACCAGATGCTTGCAACTTGAGACCATTTGAAAAAATTTACAAAACTCACCGACGCAGGTTGGCAACTTGGCTCAAATTTAACTTATTTGCTGTGCGCAAATAATCTATCTGATTTAAATCGCTCGTCACGCATTGGGTACCTGAGTAGTTACGATTATAGATAGTCGTTTTGGCGAGAAAGCCAGAACTTCAGGCACCATAGGTAGAGTTTTCTCATAGGAGATACGTAATGGTCTGCTTCGTATCGTTTTATTTCTTGTTCTACGGTATTCCAGAACTCGGGCTGGTATTTTTTGATCAGTGCACAAGTTTGTTTAAAGAGAGCGTATCGTTTACTGGATGAATACCATGATGTTTCTTGACGTTGCATTCGACAATATGTTTCTGCAAAAAGGGTTGCATTTGAGTTGCTTATAGAGCCCCAGCCGAAATAACCATTATTAAGATCCAACCCATGCTGAAATAAGAGCTCTAAAATCTTAAGAAATTGCTGACCTGTCTTTGGATCCGCAAAAGGCTTTGGATCTCTCTCAAGATTACCTAAGACGAATACAGCGGCTGATAGGTCATGGGTGGTGCTATCTTCTTTTTGCACACAAAAACCGTGTATATCTGCACCATCATCGAGCGCAGATTTAATGACATTTTCCTCGAGTTGCACAATACCCCATAATAGCTTTTCTTGTTTATCAATAGGAGCTTCAAGAGGCATATTTTGTGGATTCCAAGCGAGCGAAGCGATATTGAGCTTTGCTTGTGCGATACTTATGGATACGAGAAGAGAGCTTAGAATAATATTTCTAATATGCACGTTTCCCCGAAAAGTGTTTATATGGCTTAATAATAATATATATAAGACATTGACACAGGTGGTATAGAATGTCAATTCACGCTTGGACATCTTTGACGAGTTTGGCTATAACCTTGGCGATGACGTGGTGCGCCCTACAGGTCGATTTCACACACTTTATACCAAACCGCTAACAACATAAGCAAAAGTTCGCTAATAAATTCAGCAGCTAAAAGGCCAGTATTATCGAGCCTTACACTTTGTCGGCGGATTGGTATTAATGGTGGCTATTCGTCAGTGGGTCCTTCCGAAAAAACACCCGCTAATTTTGGCAATACAACCTGTATATCCTGTTTCATGAGCATACCAGCTATAGCCTGATTCCGTAGGCTATGCAGACAAAACATATGTGAGGCTTTTGAAAAATCCAAGCACTCTACCCAATGAAATGTGCTCAATTTAATAAATCACGCTATATCAGAACATTCCACATAGATAGCCAGATTGATTAAGTCGCTTGCCTATCAAGAAAAGCTATAGGAATACTACTCGTATTCACCACAGCAAGATTGGTCTTTTTTTGTTATTTTACTCATTTGAGGGCATTGTAAGCATATCTTTAAGAATGGGAGACATATCTTCGATGCGGCGTATATGCGCTTCTGATAACGCTTCGATAATGGCTTGTTCTGGATGAGATAGGTTTACCGTTTTTGCTTAAGGCAGCCAAAATATCATGTGCACCGGAGTCGCCCTTGTCAGTTACGGCTTCCATAACGCTTTTTACCCAGTATGCTTGTTGGTCTTCAGGTATTGCCTGTAACATATAGGTGATTGCACCAAGTACGAGGCGCAGGCTCTCATTTTTGCGGATTTCAATAGCTGTTGGTTGCCTTTGTGGGCTTTGGCCTGTCTGTACGTAATAGGTGGTAACTAAAAGAATACTTCCTAAGACTATTTGCGCTATTCGCATGATTTATTTTTTACTCATAAGATTATCTTGTTAAATGACTGGTGCCCCCTACAGGTTTTTCACACTTTTTGATGATAGCAGCATAATGATGGCTATACGTCAGTTTTTTGCCAACCGTAGATTTTTGGTATCTATATTGAGCGATGTTAAAGCCCTTTTCTTATTTGCGTTTTTTGGCTCATTTTCTTTATTTTCAAATAATATGATGATTTTGAGCTCAGTGCCTAAACGATCGAGGTATTCTGTAGGAATAGTGATGGTGCCATTTTTTGATTGAGTGATAAATTCTATAACTTGCATAGATCGTCCTTAAAGCTTTGATGGATAGGTAATTAGTATTATGTAGCTTTTCTTAAACATGGCATGACGGTATTATTAATTTTCTAGTTTTACTTGAAGTAAAAAAATGGTTTCTGTTCGCAATTTATGCTTAACCCATTCTTTTTGTTTAGTATCAAGCAAATCTCCCATCCCAGATAAAATGCCGCGATCGCTCATTGCTTCAAGTGCTTTAATGCATTCCGTGAAAAATTGTTTTATCGATAGGCTTGTTCTTTTTTCAATAATTTGTTCATTGATAGGCCAATTATTTTTCAAAAAAAAGTATGTATCGAAAATATCACGATTTGCATCACCAATACGCTCAAGCATAGCCACCATTTTGTGGGCAGCCATATCTTCCTTAACCATTACTTTCATAGGGATGCCAAGGTAAGACTTTACTTCGTACTTTGATCCAAAATTTCGACGATTAATTTCTACCTTAATATTATGGTTATCTTTGTATGATAGTCTAAAAAAGAGGGTATATCTTTTTTCTAAAGATTCTTTAATGGTACCATACTCTTCAAGAATTTTTTTTATGCGCTCAAAAATATCCTGTTCTTTTGATGAATTGAGGAGATCAAAGTCTAAATCTACGGAAAAACGGTCAAGACCATAAAACAAGTAAACCGCCGTTCCACCCTTAAATCCTAAAAAGGGGCCTACTGCTGTATCAGTATAAATATCTTTTAAAATGCGAATGAGAATAAGTTTGTGATTGGCAGTATCAAGCATCATAGCGGAGTCCTATCGGCCTGAAATTTTTTAAAATAAAATTGAACTCTTTTAGTCATTCGTTGATTATTGTAGATAGGCAATAAGGTAAGCACCTTATCAAAATTCAATGGAGATAGATTATCAAAGTGATAACTCTTATTAAGATACAGTATATCTAAAAATGCTCGTTCTTTACTTGCTGCAAAATACGAGCCTCTGTCTTCGATACCGGCATTGTTGATGAGAATTGTGTCTTTAATTTTTTTGAATGAATACGTTTGACCATTGCATATAATTTCTTTGGTTTGATATGTTGCGACAAAAATTGTGGAATAATATTGGAATATAATCCCAGCTTCCATAAGAATGGTTTCAAAGCTTACATAAGATGGGGTAAATATCTTAGTTGCCAGCTCTAAACGGTCGTAATTTTTATCTTTTGCGTATAATCCACGCCTAATATGATAAAGCTCGCCCTTGCTGATGTAATAATTTAAACGTCTTTTTAAGAGTAGAGGCTTAACGTTATCTGTAGCAAGCAAGATGTCTTTGAAGGTAAAAACCGATGCTTTAGATCGCAATATATTAAGAATATCAGACTTGCCCATATTTTTATACTTATGAGTTAAATGTTACAAAAAACGTTACCTTTAACTCATAATAAAGGCTTATAAGGTTAAATGCAAAGGTATTGAAAAAAGTTTTGAAAAAAATATGTCTGGGTAATGGTGCGCCCGGCAGGGATCGAACCTGCAACCTACGGATTCGAAGTCCGGCACTCTATCCAATTGAGCTACGGGCGCAATATAATACATACTATAGCAAGGAATTCGGTGGCCGGCAAAAGGTTTTAGAGCATCGGAGCAGCATTTTCTTCGCTTTTGGCCTTTTTAAGGTGCCATTTTGTTTTGAATGTTTTTTTGATGTACTCGTAGATCGAGCGATAGGCTGGATTAAGCTCGGTAAGGCGCTTATAAGACCCATCTTTTTGGATTATTAAGGGGTCAACTCCTCTAAATTTTCTTGCACATGATACCGTTGCCTCCTCAGGGGTACAGGGGGTATAGCAGGATTCCGGGTGATTGAGGGCGTTTAAAAACTGTGGGGCATCATCCATCTCATGGAGTTGCTGCCATACTTCATCATCGGTGCCATATTGAATATCATCATGGGTGATATATGAATTTTTAAGTGCATGGCGTAGAAAATCGGCACAGATAATATTTCGCATAGTGCCTGCATAGGATGACCATACATGCTCGGTCATAAAAAGTGGGCAATGGGCAAATTGGCTTGCGCGTTCAATGGTCGAAAAGTACCAATGATTGCCATCAAAATGTAAATCTTCAAGTATTTTTTCTACATCATCAGGATGAAGAACTCCTTCGAGTAGCCCTCCTGATATATTGTATTCGATGCGATCAGCGCACAGGTCAGGAAGCGGTTGTTCCAGCGCGGTAAACGCGTCCTTTTTATGGTGTACATCTTCACAGGTGTAACCATATTTTAAAAGTACTTCGGAAAGGCCACTGGCCTCGAGAAACTGAATATGTGTGAGGTCCTGATGTGAGTGTTCGGTATCGCCTGACCCATAGAGCCAATCTCCTACATGAGAGAAGACCGTGTGTGAAGCGTCATGCAACAGTCCCGCAATCTGTTCTACAAGAGGTGCTTTGTAGCGACGTAGTAAAGCAAAAACGCCGATGCTATGATCATATCTATTGTATTCAAGTGGTGCCCGAAAATAATAATCAGGTCCATATTGGCGTACGGCGCGAAGGCGTTGAAAAGCGGGATGATTGATAAGCTCCGCAATGACTGGTTCATCAATTTCGAATGTACCATAGAGCGTGTGGAGCGTAAGTGGAATGGCGCCATGATTTGTGGTGCAGAGAAGATTTAGGCACAGGAACAGTGCACTTTTGATACTTATATTTTGTTCATACATGGTATACTCCATGGGGTCTTCATACATAACATTTGCCTCTAGTATAGGGATAGATCCCCCATGACGCCATTAATGCAACAATATTTTTCTATAAAAGCTTCATATTCTGATGTATTACTTTTTTTTCAGGTAGGTGATTTTTACGAACTTTTTTTTGATGACGCGATACGTGCATCTGCGCAACTTGGTATTGCTTTAACGCAGCGAGGCACGCATGAAGGAGCGCCCATTCCCTTATGTGGGGTTCCGTGCCATGTAATTGAGCATTATGTGGGAAAGCTTCTCAAGCTGGGGCATCGGATTGCGATATGTGATCAGCTAACTGAGGCACAACCGGGTAAATTAGTGAGCCGAGGGGTGACGCAGGTACTTTCTCCTGCTACTGTTGTGCACCCGTCGCTTGTTGATCATGGCCATTCATTGTACCTTGCCTCAGTAACGTATGAAAATGGTGCGTATGGGGTGGCTCATTATGAGATGTTAACGGGGATATTACAAGCAACGTTGGTGGTGAGCGAAGATGCTCGCATGCTCTTTGCAGAGCTTGCCCGTTTTATGCCACGAGAGGTGCTTGCAGATACGCATATTGTGCATGATATTGCGCGTCAAGGATATGGGACACTGTCATGGCAAGCGCCTGGTGATCAAGAGAATGCGTATGAACAATGGCTCGCGAACCATGCGCTTGAGGTGCATGCACTTCGTATTCATAGAAGCCCGGCACTTTCACAGGCGATTTATGCGCTTTATACCTATCTTTGTAAATATCAACCGATTTCACTTGGCGTATGTCATGCAATTACCTATTATGATCCGCATGATTTTTTGATTATTGATGCGGCAACGCAACGCAATCTTGAAATTGTTACTCCTTTATATGGTGAAGATGAAAGCCAAACGGTTGCGGGAGTATTAGATGAGACAGTAACTCCTATGGGAAGACGGACTCTTAAAAAATGGCTTTTGCGGCCACTTGTTGATTGTGCGGCAATTCAAGATCGACATGAAAAGGTATTGTACTTTTATGAACATCCCGATGCGCGGGGACGGGTGCGAGTTCTTTTAAAAAAGATGGGAGATCTTGAGCGAATTGTTGGTCGTATTTCACTGAAACGTGCGACGTTTTTTGATTATCAAGCATTAAGCGTTATGCTTGAATATGTGATTGCACTTTCGGAGCATTCATTTGGGACGCTTGCTCTCTATTGTGATGAATACAAGCGACTTTTTCATTTCATGAAACATGCATTTTCTCAAGCTTCTTCTGAAGATGAGCGTATTGCGCCGGGGTTTTGTACGGTGCTTGATGAACTTCGTGCTTTCGTGCAACAGGATGCGCAATGCTTACTTGATTTTGAAAAAAGAGAACAAGAGCGTACAGGGATAGCTTCTTTGAAAGTACGGTACCATGCCCAACATGGATATGCTATTGAGGTAACCAAACAGCATAGTAATACTCCCCCTGAGGGGTATGTCCGTCTTCAAAGTCTTACCAACCGTGAGCGTTTTACGAATAACGAGTTACGTATACTTGTGGACGACATAGCACAAGCTCAGCGCAAGGTGAAATATCGTGAAGAAGAAGTATATGCTTCAAGTACGGCACGCGTATACGAGCATATTTTTATATTAAAATATGCATCAGAAATGGTGGCTTTCATTGATGTGTTTCAGAGTTTTGCTACGACTGCATATGAACATCGTTACGTTAAGCCTGAAATGGTAATGCATGGTGATCTTGAAATTAAAGAAGGACGCCATCCGGTCGTTGAACGGTTTCAAAAGGCGCCTGCGCGGTTTGTGCCCAATGACGTATTTCTTGGCGTTGATACGAGCAGAGTGTGGCTTATTACCGGACCAAATATGGGTGGTAAATCAACTTTTTTACGACAAACAGCGCTGATTGTATTACTGGCGCAGAGTGGTTCCTTTGTCCCTGCATCCTATGCAAAAATTCCTCTGTGTGATCGTATTTTTACGCGTCTTGGCTCGGCAGATGCGCTTGCTGAAGGGAAAAGTACCTTTTTAGTAGAAATGGAAGAGACTTCATTATTGTGCCACCAGGCAACGGAGCGGTCATTGGTAATTTTAGATGAAGTAGGGCGAGGGACATCGACTACTGATGGTCGCGCGATTGCACAAGCGGTACTCGAGTACTTATATTATACCGTGAAGACAAAAACACTTTTTGCTACGCATTACCGTGAACTTGCGCAGTATGTTCAACAGCTGCCTGCGGCATGTGCGTATCATGCTGCAACAGTTATGCACAATGATGAGTTGGTCCTTTTGCATAGAATTGTTCCTGGAATTGCGCAAGGAAGTTTTGGTCTTTCCGTTGCACGTGCTGCGCGTCTTCCAGAATTTGTATTACAGCGTGCCCAAGAGCTTATATCGTAGGTATTGCAATTCATTTTTTTGGTGCGATACAGTAAGGCTGTCATTCTGCCACCTTACAAGGAGTGCGTATGTATACTATAGTGCAACGACTGTATGCGTATTGGTTTCTCGTGTTTTGTTCTGTCGTGCATGCTCAAGGGTACGATTGGGCTGTGATTGGAGCTGGCCCTGCGGGCATTGTGACGGTAGGAATATTACTTGATCTTGGAGTCGATCCTCGTACTATCGCATGGGTAGATCCTGAATTTATGGTGGGCAGGCTTGGTCAGTATTATACTACGGTGCCGGGCAATACGAAGACGAAACTATTTATAGATTTTATTAATGCATGTCGCACTTTTGTAGCAAGTGGGTCGCCAGCTATTGAGCGGTTAAAAGAATATGATCTTGAAAAAGAGTGTTCATTGCGGGTGATTGTTGATCCGTTACTTGATATTACGGCATATTTGCGCACGCTTGTTGATTCGTATCAACAGTGTCTAAAGGCACTTACCTGTTCTGAGGGGAAATGGCATGCCTCGCTTGCAAGGGGTGAACTTGAAGCACAGCATGTGGTACTTGCGCTGGGCGCTCATCCAAAATCATTACATTACACTGAGCCTGATCGTGAACTTTCCTTGGATATTGCGCTCCAGAAACAGTGCCTTTCACACTATGTTTCACCGTCAGATACCATTGCGGTAGTGGGCTCTGCCCATTCGGCGGTCTTGGTAATGAAGTTTTTATCAGAGCTTCCTGCGGGACGTATTATTAATCTTTATACAAAATCGTTACAATATGCAGTTGATTTAGGATCGTGGACCCTCAATGCGAGCTTGGGGCTTAAAGGGATTGCTGCTGAGTGGGCTCGTACAGTATTAGAAAAACAACCGCCTGCAAATCTGATACGATTATTAAATACTCCTGAAGCTCGTGCTGCATGGCTTCCTATCTGTACGAAGATAATTTATGCAGCAGGATATGAGCGGAATGAGCTTCCTTCCATTAATAACGAATCGATTGCTATTTCGTATGATGAAACGTCTGGAGTAATTGCTCCACGTCTTTTTGGTATAGGAATTGCGTTTCCTGAACTACACACTGATACGCTTGGAAATTCAGAGTATCGGATTGGACTTAATAGTTTTATGGAATATGCTCGCCGCGTGGTACCGCATTGGATCGCCTATAAAAAAGATTTTGCAAAGTTTGTGGATCTTTTTGACATTATGGTGTTATAGCTCCCTTATTCTTATTGCGAAAAGAGGCTTCGAGTTGTGCTTGCATACGTTTCTCTTCTTCAGAGATACCTCCCGTTGCGGTCCCGCGCTCTTGCATGATTTTTTCTTTGTCTGGTACATCACCAATTACTGTTGCGACTGTCTCATCAAATGTTTCTTGAAGGCCGCTCAGATCTTTTAGAATAGTGTGTATTTCACGTTGTGTGTAACGTATGCTATTTTTTGAATCGGCGATAAGCACATACTGGTCTTCGTTTTTCACAAAGCTGATGAGGCTGATCCAATGGCCACGAGGCTGTCCTTGAATATATCCAATATCAACGTTTGCGATGAAAACGACCGAACCACCTTTTCGTGCGTAGGCTATGGCAGTTGTGTATTCCTTTTTTTGTTCGTCGGTGAGAAAACTGTAATCACCCTGCAACACGCCGTGAGGGATGATACATAGTAAGGGAAGATGGGTCGTATCGAGAGGAAGTAGATCGGGATGTGTAATTTGGGGAAGGGCATTCCATAAGTGTTGTAACCCTTCTTCGGTGAGCCATTCACCCATGTTGCTTGCGATATTTCTGGTATGTGAAATCAGGTCAATGACCGCTTTTCGCCACGGCCTGATATAATTTTGTCCAAGAATGAGGCGGGTTGCTTCATCTTGAAAACCAAAGAGGCTGAGGGCAAGGCGTTCGTCTGTTGCGTGTGTGAGTATATTTTGATAGGTACTTTGCGGTGCGAGCGCAAGCTGTGACAGCAAGAGCCCATTTTTACATGCGTGATACCCGCAACTTGCAGCTCCTCCGCCTACAAGAAGATGTGATGATGGCAAAATGGTCTTCAAGTTGTCTCGTTCGTGTTCAGGCGGGATAAGATGATCCAAGAACCATTGCAGTTGTGGATTACTGAAAAAGCCAAGATCAATTTTTACAAGATTATTTACCCCTTGTACCGTTTGATCCTGTACAAATATTGAAAAGGGCATGTCTTGCCAGGCTACTAACAGTTGTCCAACGGAAAATTGTGGGGTAAGGCGAACAAGGCCGGTAACTCCTTTTGGCACAAAGTCATTTCGTGCACTCGTAATAAGAAATTCATTGAGCGCTGTTTCAATTGAAGAACTGGCAAGAGGGGATGGGGCAGGTGCGGCAGAAGAAGAGAGGGCGCTGAGCATGAGGTGTAATGCAATGAGCTCTTGTTGGGCTCCATTGAGTGTTATGAGGCTGAAGCACAGGAGAAATGCGGTATAAGCTGTATTCATTAATCGTATTTCCTTCTGGTTCATACGTATCCTTTAGTGAGTGGTATCATTACGTGCAAGTTCCAATGCGCGTGCCAAGTTTCGTTCATGTATGATGACGTTTTTAGAAGGGATTGTGCCGAGCAGTGCTTTTATCGTGGCGTCAAAATCATCTTTGCCTCCACACAGATCTTTAATGAGTGCAAGAACGGCAGGTTCTGTATAACGAATAGTATTTTTTGAATCAGCAATAAGGACGTACCGATGTGTGTCTTTCATTACGGATACCACGCTTATCCAATGAGTACGAGATGCGATATTACGAGGATGTGCGCTGGTATCAACAGGTACGATAAAAGCAACAGTCGCTCCCTGTTGTGCCTTTGCTATGGCAGCTGCGTATCCTGGTTGGTCTGCCTGAGAACTATTTTGTGGTGAAAGAATACAGAGGAGGGGGAGGTTATTGGTATTAATGGTAAGTGTGGTGTGTGGGGTAATAGCAGGAATTTTATCCCATAGCGCTTGTAATCCTTCTGCAGTGAGCCAATCGCCATTGCTATCTGCGAGTATATGTGATGTGCCGCTCTTTTTTTCTATGACTTCTAAATCAAGCATTGTTTGCCGCCAGGCTCGTGTATAATTTCCCTTTTTTCCAAAAATGATTTTAGTGACGTTATCACCTTTGAGTCCAAAAAGACTGAGAGCAAGTGGGATTTGTGTGGCTTGTGCTCCTATCGTTGCATACTGTCCCTGTGGTGCAGATGCAAGCTGTGAAAGGAGGAGCCCATTTTTGAGTGCATGGTATCCACCGCTTGCCGTGCCTCCTCCGGTAGGCAGTGATTCTGTGTTTTTTGAATACGCTGTGTAAAACTTCTTTTGGTCCGCTTTTGAAGGAATAAGATGGTCTAGAAACCATTGCAGTTGCTTATGGCTGAAAAAACCAAGTTCAATTTGCACCGGGTCATTCACATCGGGAACGTGGGGATCTTGTACGAATATTGAGAAAGGCATATCTTGCCAGGCTACTACTAATTGTCCTATCGAGAGGTCGGGCTTTACTGTCACGAGGCCTGTAACATTTTTAGGGGCAAAATCATTGCGTGGCGCGGTGATGAGAAATTCAGTGAGGGCTGTTTCAAAGGGTGGTACTGTTTGTACGGTGGTCGCAACGGTGGCACCGTATATACCTGAAGAGAACACACATAAGATATACAAGAGATTCATAGGGTACTCACTTTCTGTTTCAAAAGTTTATTTTCACCTTAATTCTTTTGCTTATTTATAATCAAGCGTTTTTATTTTTTACAAATATTGCATCGATGATGTCTTTTTTGATATTGCATGGATACGAATGATGGAGGAAAACTATGAACTATATATATGTGGTATTGTTGAGTGTTGTAGTCCATGGCGTTATAGAGTCTTACAATACGACGTTGTTACGTAAGGCAACGCAACTGCTCATGGGGGGACTCACGGAAGGCAAGCGAGCATACCTGACTGAATTATTAGTTACGTATCAAGCGCATCCTGATGACCCGCAGGTCACTGAAGAGTTGACGTACGCGTTGGGTGTGTGCGGACAAGAACTTGTCTGTAAAGCGAACCAGCTTATCATGAGTGGGGGGCTTTCAGCGGGTAAGCGACAGTATCTTACCGAATTATTAGCAGCGTATCAGGCACATCCCAACGATCCGCGTATTATTGAAGAGTTTGCCTATGCGCTTGGGGTAGGTGGCCGAGCAGTTGATGTACATATGTTCCGTATTGCGACGCGTGCTGGTATTGACGGATCATTATGGGATGATGAAATGAGCGAAAAAATTGAGCAGTATACGCGTGAACTTGCGTTGCAAAAGACTACTATTACGGAGCTTCAACGTGAAATTGCTCAGTTGCATACCGTGCTTGACGAAGTACGTGATGACGACGTAGCGGTGCCGCAAGCAGCTCGTCCTCCTCGAAAGAAAATAGTGCGATAAACGCAAAATGAGGATGGCCCCTATGAATTCTTTTGTAATACGTATCTTTCTTATTGGGGTGGGGTGTCAGCTTATTCAGGTGCCTGTAAGATCTGCTGTTTTTCAGCCACCTATTTTACCGGTTATTGATGTTACGCTGGTAACAAATGCGGCATTTAATAACGTACTTGTATCAACATCTTTTACCGTTGCAGGACCTATTTTAAGTGAATCAACGCAGCTGTTTACCAAGACAACACAAGTGACGGGAGTAACCTCCAATGTTCCCAATACTGTTGTGCAGCGCGACTCAACGGGAAGTATTTCTGCAGGTGCGGTTACTGCAGCTACCGTCACAGCAAATAGTATTACTGCAACCTCGGTAAAGACGAATACATTGACAGCGCAAAAGGTCTCTGCGCCGGTGGTGGTTGCAAAAACGGCTGTGGTAACAAAGACTACGGCGACCACTACAAAGGCAGTGAGCACGGTATCGCAAAAAAACGTGACAGTAACTGGTACAAAATCAAATGTAAATGCAAAAAATGCGCAAACGCCTGTCAAAGCAGGACTTGCGGTAAGTAAGGTAAAAAAATGGCCTTTGACGAAACAGTTGGTAGAAGGGGCGGGACTTTTATCCATTGACGCTACCGGCACTACGTGGGAACTGCAGGCACCGTCAGGGGTTGCGGAGATATTTCTTTCGCCAGATACGATGACTGGCTCAGGTCTCATTAAGCTTGATGGTTCAGATGGCTTTCTCATTTCACAAATTGCTCAGTCTGATATTGTTATTCCTCCCCTCATATCCAATGAGGCTCTTGCGCCACTTACCACATCGGGATTAGTAGCTAATAGCGCAACGAGTGGAACGTCTGCAAATACTCCGAATACGATTGTGCTTCGTGACGGCACTGGTTCATTTGAAGCAACGGCGGTAAATACGGTACGCTTGCAAGCAGGGGCAACAGGGGCTCAGACGGTTTTAACTATTCTTAATCCTCTCTCGCTTGATGCATCAACGGGAACGCCGTTGAGCATGGTGACCGAACGAATCAATTATCTTGTGTATGGCACAACCCATACGGTACTCAATGTATGGTCATTTTCTAACTTGAATAACCCTACGTTATTAAGTGATACAACATTTGGGTCATTAGGGGTTCCTCGAGCAGCGCGGTTGGGTGGGCGGTATCTCTATGTTGCTGCAACGCCAGGATTTTCAATCATTGATACGAGTAATTTGGCATCGCCAGTGATTATCAATCAAGCAGACACCACGGGCTATGGCGAGGTCGTAGGCCTTGAAGTACAAGCGCCGTATATATATACAATAACGGTTGATGGATTTGTTCGAACCTGGAATAGTGGTGGAACGATTGTTCCTATTGTTATTGGTGAACAGTCACTACCGGGCTTTGTTACTCCTGCATCTTCCATGGTCTCTTCAGTGGTGCAGGGTTCTACAATGTACGTTTGGGGACAATCTTCGACGGGAACCCGATTGTGGATACTGGATATCGTAAGTCCCTCAAATCCGGTGCTGGTAGCAACGCTAGATGTCGATGCGGGAGCAACGCCGCGTGACTGTACCATAGGAGGAAGGTACCTCTATACACTCAGCAGTGTGGGGCTCCAGGTGATTGATTGTCTTGATCGCACGAATCCGGTTGAGGTAACTTCACTTTCTGCATCTACGTATACGCGATGTGTGTACGGTGGCACTCTGTTATATGTAAGCGATGGTACCTTTGTAATCGATGCATTTGATATCTCATCTCCTGCAAATCCCGTTTTTTCGCAAAATATTTCGATGAGCCAAGATATTTCACATGCAGCACTTGGTGTTTCGGGAAATACGCTTCTCGTGACGACGGCACTCGAGTGTGGGATCGTGAGCCTTGGTGGCACCACTTTTGGTGGGTGTAGTGGCGGTGATTTGGTAACGGGTGGACTTTCTGTATCGGTGTCGATGGAAGGGATGCAAAATATTGTCGCACAAGGTGCCGTGTCAGTGGGACAAGGGATATCGGTTAATAGTGGTGCTGAGACTGTTTGCATGGGCGGGATGAGTCTTACAGTACCGCCATCATCAACGTATGCTGCATTAAGTATCAATGGCCAAAATTCAGTAGCGCCTCTTGCTCTTTTTGCACAAGGCGGACAAAGTCCATTACAACTTACCAATATACAATCAGGATCAGGGACGGTCCTTGTGATCAATGGAACGATGGGCCCGGTGCAGCTGCAACTGTCTACCAAGGAAGGGAAGCAAGATATCATGCCGCTTGATGATGCCCATCGTGCTTTGCTTCCGCTTCTTCGTCCGGTGCATTATGCGGTGACATTAGATAAAAAAGCCATTGAGCGCAGAGGCTTTGGCGCACGGGCTACGGCTGCGGTGGCTCGCGAGCTTGTTGCAGGTGATGTGGATAACCCTCTTTCAATACACTTGCCCAGTATTGTTGCCCTACTTGCCCATGAGGTACAAGAAGGAAGAAAAACAATTGAACGAATAAAGCAGCGTAAAAAACAAGAGGTGTTTGCATGAAGAGGTATGTTGGGGTATGTGCCGTCATACTAAGTGGAGGGATGCACGGTGCGCGTCCGTCATCAAATACAACTGCTGCCGCATTGACCGCTGTGGCTACGCCTACAACGGTCGCGAATGTCTATCCGCGCGATGCAACGTATAATTCGCTATCGACGACTGGCGACATAACAGTGAGCGGGGTCATAGTAAATAATAATGTGACCGTTAATGTGGCGGTATTATATGGATCGAGTTCTCCACTGCCAGATACCGTTGCACGTCGGGATAGTACGGGAAGTTTTTCGGCAAATAATGTGAGTGCTACTTCGATTACTGCAGATCAAATTACCACAGATATGATTAATACCTCGAGTCTTTCTACGCAAACATTAATGGCAGATACGCTAACCACGAGTTCAGGGACGATCGATAGCCTTGTTACCGGTACGCTTGATACTTCTCAGTTTGATACGGGGAATCTTGAAATTGCTAATGGCTTTCTTATTGTCAATGCAACAGGTGCGCAGCCTCTTGGCCAAAACTCGGGGATCTTTGTTTCAGGGACGTTGAGTACTGGTTCTATTTTTACTGATAGTACCGGTACCGAGTTTCTTTTAACAGTCCCCAATTCGGTTAATACATTGACGATACAGCCGGACTCTTTTATTGGCTTTGGATTTATCAGGGCACTTCCTGGCGGTGGGTTTACCGCATCATTGATCGAAACGTCAGATTTTGAGAATACCGTGAGTTTCAATCAATCGCAGCTTGCAACGCTTGGTGCAACGGGTCTTGTTGCGAACAGTGCTACGACGGCAACTGATCTTGCGACTCCGAATACGCTTGTTGCACGAGATGCGTGGGGTGGTTTTTCGGCAGGAACCATTACTGCCTCATATCTTGGTGCAGTGACCGCAGCCATTTCATTTGTAGCTCCTGAGACATCTTTGGGAACTTTATCTATTGCAAATAATCTGCAATTTATGGAAATACAAAATAATATTCTCTACGCAATTGATCCTAGTGCAAATGAGCTTCTGATTTTTGATATTTCTACCCCGAGTGCCCTGCAACAGGTAGGTGCTGTTGGGGTAGGTGGTTCGGTGGCAAGTTGTATTGTGAGTGGTGCGTATGTGTATGTGTCATCGATTTCCAATAATACACTTACTGCGTATGACGTGAGTAATCCTACGGCGCCAGTGGTTACTTCTACGCTTACACTCAATGGCGGAGGTGCGTGTGCATTAACTGGTTCGTATCTGTATCTTCTTGGAAGTGACGGTACGCTTAATGTGATTAATGCAGATCCACTCAATCTCAGTATTGCATATACGATCGCAAATGCAGGAAACGGTTCTGTTATTGCGTGTGCTCTTGATAAATTTGTATTCTTTGGCACGACATCTGGTGGGCTTGCGGTGACTTCTTTTGATCTATCGTTTCCTGACGCTCCTGTTTTGGTACAGACGGTGTCATTGGGAGGATATTCGCAATTCAATTCTCTGCAGGTACGTGGTAATTATTTATATGTCTGTGTAGATAATGCATTTGCAATTTATCTTGTTTCAAGCGCATTTAGTTATCCGCTAGAAAGTACTACTACCGGTCTTTCTTCATTTTATAATCTTCTTATTACTGGTGATTATGCGTATGTTTCAGATGGTACGGTTATTAATGTTTATTCGATAGCAAATTCAAGTAGTCCTGCTCTTTTAGCTCAAATTTCAGCGGTGGCGGGACCGCAGGAGCTTGCTGCGTTGGGAGGGAATCTTTTTGTAACGGGCAATAATCAATTGGCGGCGCTTACTACAACAGCGGGGTCTACGTTTGCCTCCGTTCGTGCATCGATGTGCGATGCGGATGAGGTACAGGTAGGAAGTGCGGGATGCACTGTATCAGGATTCTGTACGACGGCAAGTGGTCTTGTTGCGAGTGGTCCTGTATATGCCTCAGGGATCAGTACGATTGGTGGACATGTATATGGTGATGCGACGAATGCTCGGGGGGGTACGTTACCAGCGCTTGTTGCACAGGGTTCCTCCTTTACCTCTGCATGCGTGGTCTCTCCCATAGGTGGAACACTTAATCCGCTTTTTATTGATAATATTCCAGGTGGTACCGGTACGGTGCTTGTTGCAGATGGGGCGGGCAATGTCCTTCAACAAGTATCGAGCAAAAAGTTTAAAGAGCGTATTGCTTCAATTACTGATGACGAATGTGATGCATTTCTGTTATTACGACCTGTTTCCTATGAGTATACAAAAAATGGTACACGCGGATTTGGGTTTATTGCTGAAGAAGTAGCACCGCTTTTTCCTTCACTGGTGCATCATGATTCGGAAGGCCGAGCCCGTTCGGTTGATTACCACGGAATTCTTGCACTTGCCCTTGCCGAGCACCAGCGTCAGCGTCGTGAATGTGCCTTATTACTACAAGATAAGGAGTAACGTATGGTATGGTATCTTTTATTAGCAGCAAGCATGACATTTCTTGAGGGGGCCCCACGTCCCACGAACGTGTCGCTTGCAAATGAACAAACTCTTATACAGTCATTAACCACGACGTTTAATGCAGCGCGTGCAGGAATAGCGGGCGTAGTGCCTACCATTGTTTCATTTCGGTCAGTAAAAATAAGTAATACGGCAACGGTAGGTGGCTCTATTATAGTAAGCAATACTGTAATAAATAATGAAACGATTGGTGCAAAAACTCCTTCCCCGATGCCAAATACTGCCGTAGAACGAGACGCATCTGGCGGATTTGGAGTAAATGCCTTAGGAACCACAACTATTTCAGCGCCGCTTGTGCAGGCACAAACAATTATTTTTAACAATGACCTTTCTCTGTCTAGCGCTCTTACGACGACTACCATAGATACCCCAACGGCCACGATAGGGGTGATGACTGTGCAAACAATTGCAGCTGATACCATAGCAACAGTGGCTGATATTAATATTGATGGTAACTATGTTATTCTTAATAGTGCCGGTGGCGATCCTTTAGGCGCAAATACCGGAATGCAGATAGAAGGGGGAA
>Ga0206990_1059_pt1 | contig 25379 bp, 14 predicted proteins | sample Alteio_BWMinCont_8_FD_153283 | JGI IMG/M metagenome (GOLD analysis project Ga0206990, IMG submission 153283) | Enriched cells from forest soil in Barre Woods Harvard Forest LTER site, Petersham, Massachusetts, United States -... | ecosystem: Environmental > Terrestrial > Soil > Temperate forest >... | reverse complement strand
TTGCAGGTCTAAATTACATAGATGGAAATAGCTTGTTAATATTTGATAATCAATTTGTAACATGTCATTTTTTGAAAAAATGAAAACTGCAAAAGTGCGACATAAAGTGACATATAGGTTTGAAAAAATGTAAAAAAACAGGATGAAATTTACTGCGATTTTGGTAAACTCAGATTCCTTTACTGTCTTTACTAAGTTCCCTGCGGGTGACATATTTTCCGGCAACTATTAGTGCAACCACCACCAGGATGATCAACGTTGTAAATTCGATTGCTCCCAGTTTTTGCGCCAGTTCTTTCCAATAGGGACCGAGCAATCTGCCGGTCAGCACAAGCCCTCCGCTCCATACAAGGGCAGATAATAATATGGTAGTTATAAATTCTTTTGGTTTTATCTGGATGGTCCCAGCCACTACCGATATATAACCCCTGAGAAAGGGAGTAAGCCTGCCAATAAAGATGCCCCATTTTTTGCCTTCATCTATGCGTTTTTTCAGGTTTTCAAGCTTTGCTACTAGTTTGGTAAGCCAGCGAGGAGTATTATTAAAAATATAGTTTTTGCTTAAGGCATAAAAAATAAAATATAATATGCTTGTTCCAATAAAATCAGCAGCGATAGCTGTTAAAATTACTTTAGTAATGCTTAATGCTCCCGTATAGGTAAGGTAGCCCGAAAATAAAAGTACCAGCTCATTAGTTATTGGGTTAGGAATGCCGAGTTCTTGTAAAAAAACAAATAAAAAAATGGCAATGTATCCATATTGTACTATAAAGGTAGTTAGCTCTTGTAGTTTATCCATCCGTTTTATGTTAGGAGTTGTAAGCCACTTTTTTTGTGAAGATAGGGTAGGGGCGCAGTTGGCGTACATTATCGTTTTCGTGTATCACGCTGTGAATGTGTTTAAGGGTCAGCAAGTGCGATTGTTTGGTCCATTCTTTAAACGGGCGGTTATCGGTATAGAAATCGGAAATATAGGTCAAGAATCGGTCTATCTGAAAAGAGGAGTCGTAAATTCCGGCACCGGCCCTGGCAGCATCGCGCGAATTGCAGAACTGCTCATAATGCCCTTCTACAGGCACCATGAATACGGGCTTGCTCAAATACATTGCTTCGCATACCGATTCAAAGCCGGAGGTGCTTACCAACCCTTTTGAATTGGCCATCATTTCAAGAAATTTCTTGTCATTTATCTGGTGAAAAGACAAAGTAGAATCATATTCCACACAATTGATCACATCCTTTTTATCTACAAAACAGTGCAATTTGACTTGCGGATTTTTATGATGCCACTTTATAATATCATCCATATATCCGGCATTTAAAAGATACACAAGCAGGTAATCGCCATGTGTGGTAGGTTGATGGAGTACTTCATTCCTTAATAAAGGAGGTATTACATAAATTGATCTTTCCTTGCAATCTTCAAACGGGTAAAATGAAAGGGCCAGTTTTTTCTTGGCGCCAACAGAAATTAATCCGGTATAAAGCTTAAGTCCCATACGGGCAAAAAAACTCCCTTCGGGCATTTTAAAATCGGGATGGTTAAACATATAATGGTGCCCAATACATATCATCGGAATATTGGGCCGGAAAAGCAAATAATAAATACCTGCCAGGGGTTCGTAGAAGTTAATTATTACATCCGGTTTATGTTCTTTTATTTTTCGTCGTATAGTAAGCAAGCCATGAAAAAACTTGGGTATTCGCAGAAGTATCCCCAATAAAGAAGGAAGCGCTTTAATGGCTTTTTTATTTTTATCGGTGGTCATGTTTGGGCTTTCGATAAGCGTAACGGGGACATTGATCCGGTCGTAATAAAATTGGGGTATTTTACGTTGCTTGCTTTTGCCGATAAGAACTTCACTCACTTTCATGCCGGCATTTTCCACCACTTGTTTCATGGAAATTGACTGTGTCATGTGTCCGCGACCTTCGCCTTGAACCAGGAAGAGACATTTTTTATTGCTTAGCGCCATTTAATAAATTATTACAGGTTCTTATTATAATAGACGTGATGCTAGATAGTAGGGTTGTATGGGGTATGAATTATTTTATCTGGTATGTTAGAAAGAACGTGTTTCCATGTGATTAACAATGCAATTAACGCTCAATAGTATTTCTTCTGTGTGAAGAAAATGTGAAGAATTGTTAAGGGAATATTACGTCATTCCGTCACCGGAATAAAAGAATAAGGCAATCAGAATGTTGTAATTCCGGAAAACTATTTTTCCACAAACAAATGTTTAAAAATGATAGGTTATTCCTAAAGCCATTCCGAAGAAATAGGGGTACGTTATTACAGGTGTATTTTTATTGATGGATGTAAAAGAGCCGTCTACAAATGGTTCAACATATATAGATAGTCCTTTACCCATAAGATACTCTGCACCCAAGCCAAAGTTGTATGAATATTGCACAGTAGTTAAGCCATAAATACTTTCCACAGATAAGTCTCCTTCCTGCAGCGCAGTATTGTCCCAGTGAATAGTTGTCTGTCTGTCCTTAGCTATGTTTACCGAGAATCCTCCGTCCGCGTATAAGTTTAATTTAGCTCCTGTCTTAAATTTATATTTTGCCTGCAAGGGTATGCTGATATATCCGCGAGATGAACTGCCCCGTACTTTTATACTGTCTCCTAATTTCGCCGGTACTAATGAATTGGGTAGAAAAACAGTACCTGAGCTTGTTGTAATAGAATATCCTATTTGTCCGTTTTCCTGCTGTTGGGGATATATGATGGTTGGATTAATATTGTATGTGTACTCGCTATAATACGCACCCGTTTGAATGCTCCATTTCCTGGAAATATCATATGCCAACCGTATCCCTACAGCATATGTTCCATCACCGTCTTGTTGTGTCTTCAATACATGGGCTGTAATGGTGTTGGTCGGATCGTTATCCTTATCCCGCAGGAAATCCTCTGTAGCGCCGGGCGCGTAAAATGCAGATACGGAAATCTTGGATAATATCCCGGCAAAGGAAATTCGCTTTTTAGGAGTGTATACTGAATTAGTAGAATCTAAAATGGATTCAGTTGCTGCAGAATCGGTTTTTTTAGTTATTAATGGAGTTTTATTAGTTTGAGCAGGAGACAATTTGTTTTGGGGTGAGGGTATATTCGCTATTGGTGTTGTAGTTGTTCGATCGGCAGGTGCATCAATAGCTACTTTGTTTGACAACGATGTTGGATTTTTTGCATCAGGCAGAGGAGTGTTTGAAGTTGTACTTACAATAGCTGCAGCAGTCGTTTCTTGAGTTCCCGGATTATTTACATCCGTAACTTCTTCAGTTAAATTAGCTGTTGAACTGTTTATATTGGATTGATTGGTATTTCCGTTGGAAGCTAAGTTTACAAGCGGAGGAGCTGAGGATGTTATAGTATGGCCCGATGAAGTAGTAGAGTTATAAGAAGTCGTCCGATTCTGTTTACCGGTGAAAGTAGTTGCAGAAGTTATTGCTTTTCTTTCATTCGTTTGTTGTGTTGTTGCAGTATTCGTTGAACTTAAGATAGTATTGCCGGATGATTTTTCAGTTGTATTGGTTGCAGTAGTTTGATTTGCATTTTGCTGCCCGGTATTTACCTGCGTATTTTCAAATTTTGTTAATTGTTGTTTTATATCACTAACCTCACTGTGCATATAAATGACGTAAGAACCCAATAGCAATGCTATTGTTCCCGCGAAAAAGAAAGCTCCTCTCCAACTTGAAATATGGTTTAAACTGGTACGGTTTTCCCGTTGAAGAATATCCTCATACGCCCTGTTCCAAAACTTTTCTGAAGGCTCTATTGCACCCGAAGCGAGTCCGCCGCCAAAAATTAGTTTTTCAATATCTTTATCTTCATAGTTTTCGCTCATGGTACTCATTTTTTTTAGCAGCTATTAAGCTGTGGTTTAACTTTTTCCTCAACAACATACGTGCATGAAATAAATTCGATTTGGACGTCCCCTCTACAATTCCCAGGCGTTCGCCAATTTCTTTATGGTTCATATCCTCAAAAATATAGAGGTTAAATACCATTTTATACATAGGCGGAAGGCTTTGTATCATTTCTAATAGTTCGGCAGATGCGATGTTGCTCTGCACATCGTTTACATCTACCAGCTCATCCTGCACATCTTCAATATCAAGCAAAGGAAAAATTTTTGATGTTTTCCGGTAATGCTCAATGGCTTTATTTACCATTATTCTACGCACCCATCCTTCTAAAGAACCTTCAAATTTGAATTGGGATAGTTTTTCAAATATGTTAACAAAGCCTTCCTGTAATATATCCTCTGCCTCTTCCCTGTTTGTTGTGTAACGGCAACACACGAACAGCATCTTAGCAGCAAATTGCTTGTAAAGCATGCGCTGAAATGAAAGTGAGCCTTCAAGGCAACCTTTAATTAATTCTTTCTCCGATATTTCCAGAAACTATCGTTTAATGGGTTAGACGGCAAATTTCAGCTAATGGTTGCATGGGAAATGTGATTTTTGTTAAATAAATTACATTTGGGGTTTTGGGTTGATATTCAGTGTTTTAAATAAATAGTTGGTTGTGATTGGAAAATATTTAATTTTAGACTTTAAAACTTTCACTCTAAATCTGCCCCATCATGAAACGTATTGCCCGCCTCCTTCTGCCTGCTGCCTGTTTTGCAGTTTTAATTACCGGATGTAATTCCAACAAGCTAAAAGTAAAAGAAGTGAATTTTCCCGACGGAGAAGTTCAAACCCAGCAAGCTATTGTCTTTACGTTTAATAAAGACCTGGTGACAGATTCACTCATGCACAAATGGGACAGCACTACCTATCTCGATATTCAACCGGCCGTAAGAGGGGTATACGAATGGCTATCGCTAAACCAGCTTTCTTTTTCGCCTTCTGAAGCGTTTTTACCCAATACAGATTACAAAGTGCTTTTGACCAAAAAGCTGCTCGATCATACTAAAACAAGCATGGGTATTGATGATAAGCCCATGCTTTTTCATACTCCCTATTTAAAAATTGATAATGTTGAAACCTTTTGGACGATTAAAGACGGCAATGCTGCACTCGGCATATTTATAGGTGTAAATATTGATTTCAACTATGCCGTTTCCCCTCCGGCTGTTTTGCAAAAACTTAAATTATCGGTTGGCGGAATTGTTGTTCAGGCGGAACTTGTATCGGCAGATAACAATAAGCAGGTTAAACTTATTTTTAAACCCAAAGAAGGAGTTACCTATCCATCGCAGCTTGCTGTGAGTGTTAATAAAGGGCTGGCCTGTATCGGCAGCCAAAAAGTTACTGAAAAACCATTGGAGTATACATCTCAAATTCCTCCGCAAGACGATTTTGAAGTAATAAATGCATTGCCGCAATTTGAAAACGGGGAGTCTTATATATCAGTGCAAACATCTCAACCGCTTGCTGATAATGATATAGAGCAGTTTATCAGTATCACTCCACAGGTGAAATTTAAAATAACCAATCAGTCAAACGGCTTTTATATCACCGGCGATTTTAATACGAAAGACGATTATACATTGACCATTGCTGCCCAGTTAAAAAGCATATTTGGAAAGGAATTAAAAGCAAGTTATCAGGCAAGTATACATTTTGGTAATCCCCCGCCTTATATTGGATTTACTGATAAGAACAGCATTTATCTTTCATCGCAGGGAAATCGTAACCTTGCCATGCAGATAGTGAGTGTACCCAAAGTAAAGTTTTCCATTTATAAAGTATATGAGAACAATATACTCTTTTACCTGAAGAACGGAAAGAACTATGAGTCATTCTACAACAAAAGTGGCGATGAAGACCAAAGCGATAATAATAGTGGTGATGAGGAAGAGGAGGGGAGTGATGATAACTACCACTATATTGATGATTACTCGGCTAATCCCGATTACGGAGATGTAATGGTTACACGGGAGTTTAATACATCTACCCTGCCCAAAAGCGGCGGGACTTCCCTGCTTAATATTAATCTTTCTGATCTGAATTACGATGCCAGCCGTAAAGGAATTTACCTGGTTACCGTGCAGGATAAAAAGAAACCTTGGGTTCAGGACAGGAAGCTTTTGGTGGTTTCAGACATTGGTATGATTGTTAAAAAAGGGGAAAAAAATATTACCGTTTTCTGTCACTCACTTCTCAATGCTGAAAAAATGAGCGGCGTGAAAGTTACTTTCGTAAGCAATAACAACCAAAATATTTATACTGCCGAAACAGATCATGACGGAGTAGCCACTTTTGCGTATGATAAAACAAAATTCCCGGGCAACGATGTGGTTGCTGTAACTGCCCGCAATGGCCAGGATTTTAATTTCATGTCGTTGACGTATGAGGGCGTTGAAGTGTCAAAGTTTGATGTAGGGGGAAAGACCACTACGAATGTACCGTATGATGTATTTATTTACAGCAACAGGGATATATACCGTCCCGGCGATACCATCAATATCAATTCCATCGTACGCACTTTCAGTTGGGAAACTGTGAAAGGGGTCCCGATAAAATTCAAAGTAAAAATGCCAAATGGAAGGCAGTTGCAGGAAATAAAAGGCAAACTGGATGAGGAAGGTTCATGTGCCATCAACTTCTCTGTACCTTCTGCTGCTATGACAGGCTCTTATACCCTTGATATGTATTCGGGCAATGATGTAATGCTTAACAGTTATTCATTCATGGTGGAAGAATTCATGCCTCAGCGTATCAAGGTAGATCTGCAAATGGAAAAGCAGGAATTTGAAAGTGGCAGCACTGCTAAAATAGGTGTGCAGGCTATGGAGCTGTTCGGCCCTCCGGCAGCAAATAAAAACTATGAAGCTACCTGCGATATAAACTTCGGATATTTCAGTTCGGATAAGTTACCGGGTTATACATTTAATATTATCAGGCCTTCAAGCACTAATTTCACTCAACTAACCGATAACGGTACAACCGATGATAAAGGACATGCCAATGTTACATTCCAATTACCATCTGAAAAAAATATTGGAATGCTTACAGGCAGGGCTATTGTTTCTGTTTTTGATGAAACAGGAAGGCCTGTTAATCGTTCGGAGGATTTCAAGATATTCACACAAAATACATTTTACGGAATCAAGAGTTTTGATAGTTGGGTGTCCGTAAATAATCAGCTGGATATCGGATTGGTAGCTGCGGACAAGAAGGGTAATCCAATCAGTTCGCATGGCTATGTTTCAATTATAAAACATTATTACGAAACGGTACTTACTCATAATTATTCAAATACCCGTTACGAATCGCAGGAAAGGACCAAGACCGTATATTTTAAGAATATGGATATTTCGGGGACAAATTCGATTGTGAGTTACACACCTCAGGAGTCAGGAGAATATGAAATACGTATTTCTGCAGACGCAGGAAGTGAATCCTATGTTACGCAATATTTTTATGCCTATGGTTCATCCTCCACCAATTACAATTCTTTCCAGGTTTCTAAAGAAGGCAATATTGATATAAAGGCCGATAAGAATAATTACAAGCCGGGTGAGACTGCCAACATATTATTTACCTGTCCGTTTGACGGAAAGCTGGTGGTAACGGTTGAGCAAAATGAAGTATTGGAGAAATATTATGTAGAGACAGACCACAAAGCAGCCAGCCTTAAAGTACCCATCTCCAAAGGAGATTTGCCAGGTATGTATGTATGCGCTACCTTGATCCGTACGCTCAGTGATAATTCCATTCCGCTTACTGTTGCAAGGGGTTTCCAACCTATTAAAGTGGATGAACCCAATAATAAGCTGGATGTGAAAATTATTGCGGCCGATAATTCCCGATCTAAAGTTGATCAAACTGTAACGGTAAAAACACTACCCAATTCGGAAGTTACAATTGGTGCGGTGGATGAAGGAACACTTTTAATTACAAACTTCAAGACACCTGATCCTTACGCTTATTTTTATGCAATGAGGGCGTTGGAGGTTAAGACCTTTGATCTGTATCCGCTTGTATTACCTGAGTTGTCATTCATGTCGAGCATAGCGGGTGATATGTCTATGGAAGGCCGTTTGCCTCCATCCAAAGGGAAGCGCGTTCATCCGCTTGCATATTGGAGCGGGCCGCTTAAGGCTAATGGCAGCGGGGAATGTTCTTTTACTTTCCATATCCCCGATTTTTCAGGCTCCATAAGATTAGAAGCTGTAGCATATAAAGGTGAAAAATTCGGAAGCAATGAGAAAAATATGATCGTGGCTGATCCAATCGTTATCTCCACATCCTTGCCCCGATTCATGAGCCCTGATGACGATAACCAGTTGAATGTGATTCTTACAAACACCACCGGAACCAATGCCAGCGCAGTGGCTACGGTAGCTGTCGGCGGCCCCTTAAAGATTACAGGCACAGCTACTCAAAATATCCAGGTTCCTGCTCATTCCGAAAGGACGGTAACCTATGACCTTGTTGCATTGCCGGGATTAGATGCGGGAACGTTAAATATTTCTGTGAAAGCGTTGCATGAGACTTTCACCGATCATGAAGAACTTCCTGTAAGGCCGCCCACACCGCTTGAAAAGGTATCTGACGGAGGGGTTGTGAAAGGCGGAGAAAACCCTGCAATAACTTCTTCAACAGACTTTATTGCCGGAACCACCAAAGGCTATATCATGGTCAGCAAATCGCCATTGGCGCAATTTACAAAGCATTTGAATGAATTGCTTGAGTATCCGTATGGCTGTATGGAACAGACTGTTTCTACAGCGTTCCCTGTTCTTTACTACTCTGCTTTAATGAAAGCATTGGGACAAAAAGAAGTGAACCAGCGATACAATCCCACCTACATAATTAACGAAGCCATTAAGAAGATCTATGCTTCCCAGCAATATAATGGGGGCTTGTCTTACTGGCCGGGTGGAGAATCTGTAAGCTGGTGGTGTTCTATATATGGTTTGCATTTCTTGCTGGAAGCTAAGAAATCGGGATATGAGGTAGACAATGGAGTTGTAACTAACCTGGAGCAGTATGTGAAATCTCAATTGAATGAGCATGCTGAACAGACCTATACATATTACGATTACCAGGATATATTAAGGACGAGAACGGTTGCTCCTGAAGAGACCTTTTATTCGCTCTATGTTCTTGCGTTAGCAGGCAATCCGGATGTTTCAGTTATGAACTATTTTAAGGGAACACCGGAGCTTCTTACACTTGACAGTAAATATATGCTGGCTGCTTCGTATGCGCTTACGGGAGATAAGAAAGCTTTCTCTTCATTACTGCCTGCAGGTTTTTCGGGTGAAAGGGCTACACGTTCACTCAGCGGTAATTTCGGTTCTTATATCCGTGATGAATCTATTTCATTGGCGACTCTGTTAGAAGCACAGCCCGATAATCCGCAGATACCGGTCCTTGCTAAACATATCTCGGAAGAGCTGAAGAAAAATGAATGGCTCTCTACCCAGGAAGAATCGTTTGCGCTTATTGCACTTGGCAAACTTTCGGAAAATGCGCTGAAATCTAATGCTACGGCTTCCCTTTGGATCAATGGTGTGAAGGTAGGCGAACTCGGTCCGAATGATGTAAGCTTTACCGTGAAGCAGGATATCAGCAACAAAAAAGTTGAAGTACACACAACCGGCAGCGGGTATGTTTACTATTACTACGAAACGCAAGGTATCCCTGCGGGAAATAAGTTTAAGGAAGAAGACAGCTACATGAAAGTACGCAAGACCTTTTACAATACTCAGGGGAATGAAATTTCAAACCTTCAGTTCAAGGAAAACCAATTGATAGTCGTAAAAGTGAGTGTGCAATCGCTTGATAATAACGACATCGATAATGTTGCTATTACAGACGTTGTGCCTGCCTGCTTTGAAATTGAAAACCCACGACTGAATCCTGAAAGGGAGTTCTCGTGGATAAAAGACAAAGCTGAAGCGGACTATATGGATATCCGCGATGACAGGGTTACATACTTTACCAACGTTACCGCCAAGGAGCAAGACTACTATTATTTGGCCAGGGTAGTTGCAAAAGGCAAATATGTAATGGGCCCTGTGGCAGCCGATGCAATGTATGATGGTTCATACCATTCCTACAACGGCAGTGGGCATGTAGAGGTCCAGTAGGAAGTTCTTACATAGGATATGAAGTTCTTAAAAGAGAAGCTGAGAAGGTTATTTACAAGCAGGTTCCTAAAAAGGAGCCTGCTTGTATTTGCCGGGACTACGGTTTCTTTTATTCTTCTGTTTTTGCTTTTCGACAGGCTTTTCCCTGTCCCCTTGCAGCGCCTGCAATATTCTACTGTTGTGGTTTCATCAGATGGCTCTGTGCTGTCAGCCTATTTAAGCAAAGATGAAAAATGGAGAATTAAAATACGCAAAGAAGACATTCCTGAAAACCTAAAAAAGGCGTTTATCTATAAAGAGGATAAGTATTTTTATTACCATCCTGGCATTAATGTATTTGCCCTTACCCGTGCTTTTTTTCAGGATATACGGGCAAGGAAGGTGGTATCAGGAGCATCTACTATAACCATGCAGGTAGCGCGTATGCTCAACCCGGAGCGACGTACATTCCTGAATAAATTTAAAGAGATATTCCGTGCACTGCAATTGGAAAGCCATTTTTCAAAACAGGAAATATTGGAGATGTATTTCAACCTGCTTCCTTATGGCGGTAACGTAGAAGGACTAAAAGCTGCATCGTTGGTTTATCTTCAAAAAAAACCGGTTGATTTAAGCCCTGCAGAAATTGCTACTCTTATGATCGTTCCCAATAATCCCAACCATTTTAAATTGGGAATAAATAATCCTACCATCTTGACGGAGCGCAATAAATGGTTGAACCGTTTTGCAAAAGCGCATTTATATAAACAATCGGAAATTGACCAGCCACTGACGGAACCCCTTGTCGCGAAAAGAGGCGCTATGCCAAGAAATGCCCCTCACCTCTGCAATCGTTTGATTAAGCAATTGAAAGATGCGAACTACATTCAAACGAATATTGAGTTCAATACACAAAAGCGCACGCAGCAGGTCGTCTTGGACTTTGTTCAAAAACTTGCACTATGGAATATCACCAATGCCTCTGCTATTATCATCCGCAATAAGGATCATGCTGTTGTGGCCTATGTAGGCTCCGCCGATTTTAATGATGTAAAAAATCAGGGGCAGGTGGATGGAGCCAATGCACTGCGCTCCCCGGGCAGCGCCCTCAAACCTTTTCTTTATGCCATGTCATTTGATGAGGGGCTTGCTACGCCTAAAACAATTCTATATGATGTGCCTTGTAATTATGACGGCTATCAACCACATGATTATGACCAGACTTTTAAAGGAAAGGTTACCGTTGAAGATGCCTTACTTAATTCACTTAATGTTCCGGCGGTAAAAATGCTCTCGAAAATGGATGTGAATGCTTACATAGGCTTGCTGGAAAACGGGGGTTGCCACTCATTGGTAAATCAAGAAAAGAAATTGGGATTGTCACTGGTGTTGGGAGGCTGCGGACTAAAACTCTGGGAACTGGCAGGACTTTATGTTTCGCTTGCAAATAATGGCATATTTGAACCTCTGCGATGGACCAAGGATCAGGCGGTAGGCAAGCCTGTACAACTTTTTTCGGATAATGCTGCCTTTATGATCTCCCACATCCTTACCGAAATGTCTCGTTTCGATGTGCCTGCAAATATTGAAGGAGCAGAAGATTTCCCGAAGATAGCCTGGAAGACCGGCACCTCGTATGGCCATCGTGACGGTTGGTGCGTTGGCTATGATGATAAATATACAGTTGGGGTTTGGGTCGGAAATTTTAATGATGCGGAATCACCGGAATTAAGTGGCGCCAGTTGCGCCGTTCCACTAATGACAAAAATATTCAGTACACTAAGCGTGTACAATGATTTTAACTGGCTCAAATTTCCAAAGGGATTGGGAGTGCACTGGGTATGTACCGAAACCGGAAAAATTCCCGGTACTTACTGCGTCAACCAGGTGCTTGACTATTATATTCCCGGTGTTTCTACCACGGAGACCTGCGACCACGAACAACTTGTTTACGTTGACCAAAACGAAAAATATTCTTACTGTAAAACATGTCTCCCGGCAAAGGGCTATAAAGAGAAGTTGTATCCCAACTATCCGCCTGATATGATCGCCTATTTCGAACTATATCATATACCTTACCAAAAAGTTCCGGAGCACAATCCAAGTTGTACCAGGGTTGTAAGTGACGATAAACTGGCTATACAATATCCCGTTAACGGGACCGAATATTTGCTGATGAAGAATGAAAGTCATGAATTAAAGCTTAAATGCAGCGCTTCCAACGATGTGAGCCAGGTTTACTGGTATGTGAACGATAAATATATTGCAAAATCAAAACCCGATGAAGCCGTATTCTTTACCCCTGATGACGGTCGCTTGAAGATATCCTGTACAGATGATAAAGGAAGGACTGCCAATGTTCATATTTCAGTAAAAGAGATTTAAATCTTTATAAATTTTTCCTCTTTCTCCTCTCCATTTCTTATAACAGTTTACATTTGTGTCCGAATTAACAGCCATGAATATATCTTATAACTGGTTAAAAAAATATGCGCCGACCGAACTGATGCCTTCCCAAGTAGGGAAACTCCTTACCGAAGCAGGCCTGGAGGTGGAGCATATAGAGTCCTATGAATCTATTAAAGGAGGATTAACCGGGGTGGTTATTGGAGAGGTAAGGACTTGTATCAAGCACCCCAATGCGGATAAACTTTTACTTACTACCGTTGATGTGGGAGGGGGAAAGATATTGAACATTGTCTGCGGGGCGCCTAATGTAGCTACCGGACAAAAGGTAGTGGTGGCAACTGAAGGCGCTGTGCTTTATCCTTCTGAAGGAGAATCATTTACTATTAAAAAGAGTAAGATCAGGGGAGAAGCATCGGAAGGAATGATTTGCGCCGAAGATGAAATAGGTCTCGGTTCCTCTCATGCAGGAATAATGGTATTGCCTCCGGATACTAAAATTGGCATGCCGGCATCCGAATATTTTCAAATTTACGTTGATTCTGTTTTTGAGATCGGGGTTACGCCTAACCGTGCCGATGCCCTTTCTCATTTCGGTGTGGCAAGGGATTTGGTAGCTGCAATAAATATTCATTCCAATTCAACTATTGCTACGCTGCGGTTACCAGGGGTATTAGCATCTGCAGGTTGGAGGGCGAAACAGTCTCACGGGAACGAAGTAATTATTAGAGTTGAAAACACTGAGGCTTGCAAACGTTACACAGGTGCTGAAATTAGGGGAATAGAAGTGAAGGAATCTCCGCAATGGTTAAAGAATTATTTATCGGCTATCGGGTTGCGCCCCGTTAATAACATAGTTGACATTACCAACTTTGTAATGCTCGAAACCGGGCAGCCATTACATGCTTTTGATGCCGATAAAATAAAAGGGAATAAGGTAATAGTTCGCAAGGCTAAACCGGGCGAAGCACTTATAACATTAGACGGAGCCGAAAAGAAATTAAAAGCGGAAGACCTTTTAATTTGTGACGAATCGAATGCCTTGTGTATAGCCGGGGTTTATGGCGGTAAAGATTCAGGGGTAACAGAAAACACCAAAAATATTTTCCTGGAGAGTGCCTGTTTTGATGCGGTACATATTCGCAGAACGGCTAGGAACCATGGGCTTCATACGGATGCATCGTTCCGCTTTGAAAGAGGGACTGATGTAAGCGCTACAGAATATGCATTAATACGGGCCATTGATTTGATGCAGGAAGAAAACTCCCAACTAATTGTTTCAAAAATTCAGGATGTATATCCCGTGAAAGTGGAAGAAACGAAACTGGAGTTTTCGCTTTCATACGCTAACAAATTGGCCGGACATTTTATTCCCACTGAGAAAATAGAAGAGATAGTAAGAGCAACGGGCATAAAAATAGCAGAGAAAAAACAGGATAAATGGGTTCTTTCTATTCCTACTTTTAGAATGGATATTACCTGCCAGGCAGATATTGTGGAAGAGATATTGCGGTTTTATGGATATAATAATATTCCCATCCCCCGGAAACTGATCATTCCATTGGTGCATTCGGGACAAAAAAAACCAGATGAAATTATTGATAAGATAAGTAATTTCATAAGTGCATGGGGGTTTTCAGAGATAATGAATACATCCCTGTCTTCTTCTAAGTTTGAAGAAAATGAAAATACAGTCCGCATTGCCAATCCACTAAGTAACGACCTCGATATTCTGCGTGGCACATTGCTCTTTAATGGGTTGACAAATATTGCACTCAATCAAAATAACAAGCAAGCGGATTTAAAGCTGTATGAGTTTGGAAGGAGCTACCATAAAGACCAAGGTGGAAAATACAAGGAAACAGAGCATCTTTCACTGTGGATTTGCGGTAACCAATCTCCCCTATCATGGAACAGTGTGGAACAGGCTGCTGATTTTTATAATCTAAAGAAATACATTAATGCCATTATTGGAAAAATGCGAGGCAAAAGTAATCTGCAGAAAGCCTCTTTGGAAAATGATGCTATATTTTCTTATGGTTACAGTATAAATGCAAATTCTGCAGAGCTTGTAAAAGGTGGCAAAGTAAAGGATGAAATTCTGAAAAAATGGGGAATAAAAGGAGATGTATTCTTTTCTGAATTCAACTGGAAGGCGTTGCTTCAGCAAATTCCGAAAGGAATAGAAGTGACAGAAATAAACCGTTTCCCGGCCGTAACAAGAGACCTGGCTTTGATCATAGATAAGAATATACAATTTGCCAGCTTGAAGGATATTGCATGCAAAACCGAACGGGAGCTTTTAAAAGATGTTTCGGTTTTTGATGTTTATGAAGGCAAAGGGGTAGAGGATGGTAAAAAGTCATATGCCTTACGGTTTATCTTACAAAACGACACCAAAACTTTGAGTGATAAAGAGATCGATAGGGTAATGGAAAAGCTTACAAAAGCTTTTGCTGAAAAGGCAGGCGCTGTAATTCGCTCTGCCTGAATCTTCATAGTATCTTCATTTCGCGGGAGTAATATTGTATTATTAACCAAAAAACACTGTCATGAAAAAATTAATTGTCATAGTAATGCTCGCTTCCTTTACCGGAGCAGTCATTGCACAGCAAGCTCCTTCTCAACAACAAGGCCCTTCTCAAGCACATGTTGATAAGGATAAAAAGGAAAAGAAAAAACATCATCATCACAAACGTCACGAGCACAAACCGACGGATAAGAAATAATCAATCTGAAAAGATGTAAAAAAAGGGAGGCATTATTTGCCTCCTTTTTTATTTCAGTTGGTTGTGAATAACCGAGTAATTATAGGTTTTTTCCACCGCTTTAAGTATTCCGGAAAGTGTGTCTTCCACTTTCAGTGATTTACCCATCAGGTTATTCCGGAGCAGACTGTCTTTTTGATAGTTGTACAGGCCTTTTACTTCATTATCTACCATTTGCAGGCACCAGGGATATTTCTCTATCTGGTAAACATCATTCAGGTAATTAATGGCATAATGGTTGACAGATGCACGGGTATCAAAAACACTAGTACCGAATGAAAAATAGGGGAGCGGGTAATGCAGGTAATCAAGAATAGAAGGCATAATATCAATTTGTTGCATAGTGGTGTGTGATCTGCCTTTCAGGTTTGAATGGGGCGAATAAAAGATTATTGGTATTTCATACATCCCCAGTCGATTGGAGTAATACTTGTCTACACTGGGGCCTGCATGGTCTGCCGTTATTATAAACAGGGTACTGTCATACCAGGGCATTTTTGAAATAGTTTGGAAAAATTCTTTTAAAGAATAGTCGCTGTATTCTATACATTTCATCATAGGGATATCTCCTTTTTTTTGAACAAATCTGTTTTTATACTTGGCAGGAATGGAAAACGGGTGATGAGATGAAATGGAAAAAATAGCCGAATAAAAAGGCTGGTGCATGGTATCGAGGGTTCTGGCAAAATACTGGAAATAGGTTTCATCCCAAATTCCCCAGTTGCCGTCATAATCGGCATTGTTATTATATTCTTTCATTCCATAGTAATAACGGAATCCTCCTTTCTCGCAAAACTTATCGAATCCCATAGTGCCCTTATGCCCGCCATGAAAAAAAGAGGTAGTATATCCTTGCTTGTCCAGTAGATCAGCCATACAGGTATACCTGTCGTTGGTGTATGGAGAGGTAATAAAGGCCACATTCATCCAGGACGGAAGGCTTGCTACCACAGCAGGAATACCCTCAACTGATTTTTTCCCGTCTGAAAACGCGTTGTCAAAAACAAGCGATTGGGAAATGAGTGAATCAAGAAAAGGAGTGTAGGTGTGATGCTTGTTGTTAAGTGCACCAATATATTCTTTCGACATGCTCTCCATAATGATAGTTACCACGTTCAACTTTCTGAAATTTCCTTTGGAAGGCTGGTGCATGGTAGAATATTGTTTTTGCATTCCGGGTGAAAGGGTATCATCATTCAGCACGGGCCTGTAATAGGTAGTAATAATGCTGTAAGGGCTGTTCATAACCAATGGAATGTCGTGAGGAGAAGCATAATCTATGGTATCAATGGTACTCATGGGTTTAAGCTGCCATCCTCCCCTCCAGCCCAAAATGATCAGGCCGATGAAAACAATATAAGATGCAACAGTGAACGATGTAACAGGATGTTTATGTTCGGTAGCCGAATTTTCAATATTCTTTTTTCCTGCCCGGTTGTACATAAAGTAGGTGAACGCAATAAGTACAAACCAGATAAGGATCATGAACCAATAATCTTTAATAACGGTAGGCATTACAGACAGGGTATCATCGCCGCCGCCAAGCCCTACGAATTTAAAAATATCGCCCGTAGAGCGTTTGTATACGAACGGGAAAAAAACCGTGTCGCCGATCTGGAAAAAGAAAGCTACGCTGTTGGTAAGCATATACACCATTCTCAATATGGATTTGCGGTAAAAGCTCTGCTCGCTTCCCCAGGGCAATAGGCTCAGGACAATAAATAAAATATTGCTGATAAGGATGGCTGAAATGTCAAACCGTAATCCTGCAAAAAGATAATAGCAAAATTTTGAAAAAGGCATCCCGGAAAAGTAGGCTGCGTTGTAAATACGGAAAATGATCCGGCATAGTTCATAGGGAATAAGCAATATGGTTAATCGCTTTGCCAGCAGCCTTACATGCAGTGGGATGTTATTCATCTTCAGTAGCTACTTGCCGGAATTATCTTTATTTCATATCGCCGATCACCCGGGTGGCTTCGAATAATTCAGGATCTTTTGTGATCCTTTTCATCCAGGCATTTTGAGAATTTGCTTCGTTCGTATCGGCACGCATTATATTTTTTTCTTGCGTTGTAGGTCCAATAACTACTATATAATTGCCGGCAACACCATAAAATCCACCGGCGAATAAAGTATCCTTCTCTTTATGCTCAGTAGGATCAGCTGGGATTGCTTTGACTCCTGAAACACTTTCAAAAGGCAGGGTTCTGCTAATTACATTAAAGCGCTTCATATAATCAGTTCTTTGCTTTTCCTCTTTTCTGTATTCATCCAGGTTTAAAGAATAGAGCATATTGTCCCGTTGATTTTTAAAGTAGTCTGCTTCTTCCCGAATCAGGTTGAATACGGAATCCTGGCTTGTACGTTTTGAACTTTGTTCCGCAAGAGATCTTGCATCCGGAGCATAGGGCCATTCTCTGTAGTTGGCAGCAGGTATTTTATCCCAACGGAGGGGATAGTCGGCAAATTTTTCCTTTTCGTCGGTATATTGAGAAAGGTCAGGTACGATCACATCAGGATTTACGCCATCCTTTTGGGTTGTCCCTCCGTTGATCCGGTAAAACTTGCTGATGGTTATTTTCACGGAGCCAAGCGGCTTCAAGCTATTGAAAGATGGGGGAAGTTTATCATCCAGTGTAAATATTTGCTGAACGGTTCCTTTGCCATAGGTTTGAGAACCCATGATAATGCCGCGTTTATAATCTTGTATGGCAGCAGCAAATATTTCAGATGCAGATGCACTATAGCTGTTCACCAATACCAGGAGTGGGCCTTTATACATGGCAGCGCTATCAGAACTTGAAAGGGTTTGTGGTTTTCTGCCCGGGCTTTTGATTTGAACTATTGGGCCCTGGGGTACGAATATCCCAACCATTTTTACAACATCTTGCAATGAACCTCCGCCGTTATCGCGCAAGTCAATAATAATACCTTTTACATTTTCCCCTTGCAGTTCTTTTACAAGCGCTCTTACATCATCGGCAGACCTGTGGGCTCCCGCGCCGTCAAAGTCTGTGTAGAATTCAGGCAGGCGTATGTAGCCCATTTTCTGCCCGTTATTTTCAATAACTGCAGCATGAGCATAAGTATCTTCCAGGTGAATAACATCCCTGATGAGAGAAACAACTTTAGTGGTTGTGCCCGATTTTACAGTAAGTTTTACCTCTGTTCCTTTTTTGCCGCGAATAAGCTGAACAGCTTTATCGAGACGCATACCTTCAATATCCACAGGCTCTCCATTGCCCTGTGCTACTTTCAGAAAAACATCTCCTTCTTTCAGTTCACCGCTTTTCCATGCAGGGCTTCCGGGTATCACCTTTTCAATGGTAATGTTTCCGCTTTTAACCTGTAGTTGTGCGCCTATACCTTCCAATTGCCCGCTCATGGAAATATCAAAGTTTTTTCTTTCTTCGGGTCCGAAGTATTCTGTGTGCGGGTCAAATACGTTCGCTATCACGTCAAAAAATTCATTGATCTTATCCGTGTCATTCAGTTCCGAAAAATTTTTAAAGTCGCCTTCCTGTGTCTTTAATTCCTTGGCACGGGCATCTTTCTCCATTTCCTCGAACGTCCTTATTTTAAATGAAGTATCTTTTTTCTCTTTGGCTTTATCCTGGTCATCCATCATGCCAGCAAGCCTTACCATTGTTTCGTACTTTATGAGTTTTCTCCAGCGGTCATGCAATTCATCCAGGTTTTTTGGAAATGGAATTTTGCTTCCGTCGTATTGCAAATCTTCTTTTACGGTATAATCAAATGGTTTGGAAAGAAGTTCTTTCACAAACATAGAATCCTCGCCAAAACGCTTGTCCCAGGTTTTGTTTACAAGATCGTAAAATTCAAAAGTGCCCTGGTTGATAGCGGTGTCAAGGGTATATTCATAAGGTTTGAACTTGTCAATATCTTCCTGGGTAAAATAAAGCTTATCGCTGTTTAAGCGCTTGAGGTAAAGTTTATATATCCGGTCTGAGAGGGAATCGTTAACAGGTATGGGATCAAAGTGTTCGCTTTCAATTCCCGAAACCATGATTTGAAGGATCGCCCTGCGCTTCTCTGATTTTGGAACGGGATGCAATACAGCGCATAACAGCAATCCTGATGTTAACAACAATAAAACTATAAATGCGATCCTCGTTTTTTTCATTTTTTCAGGAGTGATTAGAATGCCAAAGATAGTTCTTTTACAGAACCTTGCAGTGGCTTTAATTTCATAAAATTTGTTAATAAACCGGTAGTATTAACCTACTACAATATTTACTATTTTATTGGGTACTACAATGACTTTCTTAACGTTAGCTTCCTTGAGCCATTTTTTAGCATCTTCCGATGAAAGTACTTCTTTTTCAATCTGTTCTTTGGTGAGGGTTAAAGGCAATTCCAACATAAAACGTGTTTTGCCGTTAAAAGAAACAGGATAGGAAAATGTATTCTCTACCAGGTAAGACTCTTCAAATTTTGGATAAGAAGCCTTTAAAATAGACGTGCTATGTCCCAAATTACTCCAAATCTCTTCGGCGAGATGCGGAGCAAAAGGGGAGAGGCATATTACCAGTGGTTCCAGAATAGCACGTTTGTTGCATTTTAAATCATGCAGTTCGTTCAGGCAGATCATGAAGGCACTGACCGCAGTATTAAAGGAAAGGCGTTCAATATCCTCATCAATTTTCTTGATGGTCTTGTGTAATATTTTCAGTTCAGCAGATGTAGGTTTTTCATCAGACAAAGTAAATTCCCCTTTCTCATTGAAGAACATTTTCCAGAACTTGCGCAAAAAGTTGAACACCCCGCTTATGCCTTGCGTGCTCCAGGGTTTGCTCATTTCCAGCGGGCCTAAAAACATTTCGTACATGCGCATGGTGTCGGCTCCATATTGCTCAATAACATCGTCGGGGGTTACTACATTCCACTTGGACTTGGACATTTTTTCGACTTCGTGTCCACAAATGTATTTTTCCTCATTAGGATAGAAGAAAGTGTTTTCCGGAAATGCCCGCGATTTCTTAAATTCAGCAACATTTAATGTGTCATCTTTTACCATATTTATATCCACGCGAATCTGAGTGCTTTTAATTTTGTGGATTGTTAATGAAGATGTTTTGGGGTTTAATTTTTCAAATTTTGTTTCAAAAAAATCACTTACATCTTTTTCCTCCGCTTCAGACAAAGTACCCTCATTTATTTTTTTATGGAGTTCTTCTGAAATAAAGATTTCAGGATAAAAATCTTGATCCCCCATGAAAGCAAGAGTAGGAATAAATCTATATGCAAAACTTGATACCCCCTGTATCATCCCTTGATTCACCAGCTTTTTAGCAGGTTCAACAAAAGGTACTAAGTTGTAATCATTCAGGAATTTTGTCCAGAAACGAACATATAGCAAATGCCCTGTGGCATGCTCTGAACCGCCAATATATAGGTCAACGTTTTGCCAATAGTCTATTGCTTTTTGAGATGCAAATTCCTTATCGTTATTCGGGTCTTCGTAGCGCAAATAATACCATGAACTGCCTGCCCAGCCCGGCATGGTGGTATATTCATAATGGTATTGGTTCTTGTATTTCCAATCGGTTGCCCTAGCCAGTGGTGGCTCTCCGGTTTCGGTTGGTTGGAACTTATCTATTTTTGGCAATTCTATAGGCAAGTCGCTTTCATCGACAGGGTAGGGGATATCGTCTTTATAATAAATAGGAATAGGTTCTCCCCAATAGCGCTGCCTTCCGAAAGCCGCATCGCGCAAGCGGAAATTTACTTTGCCTTTTCCCAGTCCGCGTTTTTCTATTTCTTCTATGATGCGTTTAATGGCATCTTTTACTTCCAGTCCATTTAAAAAATCGGAGTTGATGCACTTGCCCGTCTTGCCATCGTAACTTTCTTTTGAAATATCCCAACCTTCGGGAGCTTCAATAACAATAGGTATCTCCAGTCCAAAATGTTTTGCAAAAGCATGGTCGCGGGAATCATGCGCAGGTACACCCATCACAGCTCCTGTTCCATATCCTGCCAATACATAATCGCCCACCCAAACAGGTATTTTATTTCCTGTAAAAGGATGTATTGCATAAGCCCCGGTAAACTCCCCGCTGACTTTTTTCTCTGCCTGGCGTTCGCGTTCTGTTTTGTTTTTGCCGGAATTTACATACTCATCTATTTTTGCTTTATGAGATGCCGGAGTTATTTTTCCCACTAACTCATTCTCCGGTGCAAGGGTAATAAAGGTCACTCCAAAAACCGTATCAGGCCGGGTAGTGAAGACTTCAATTGTGAATTGTGAATTGTGAATTTTAAATTGTAAGGAAGAACCTTCCGAGCGGCCTATCCAATTGCGCTGGGCTTCTTTCATACTTTCGCTCCAGTCAATAGTATCAAGGTCGTTCAGTAAACGGTCAGCATAAGCTGTCATACGCAAGCTCCATTGGGGCATTAGTTTGCGCTCAACAGGATAACCTCCGCGTTCCGATACTCCGTCTTTCACTTCATCGTTAGCTAAAACGGTACCCAAACCGGGACACCAGTTTACCCAGGCTTCGCTCAAATAAGCGAGGCGGTAATTAAAAAGGACATCCGATTTTTTCTTTTCTGAATAGGCGTTCCAATCCCCGGCGGAAAAATTTAATTCTTCACCGCATGATGCATTAATGCCTGCTGTGCCGGACTTCTCAAATTGGCTAACCAGGTTTTCTATCGGCTCTGCTTTCCTGGTTTTATTGTTGTACCAGGACTTGAAGAGTTTCAAAAATATCCACTGGGTCCATTTATAAAATGCGGGGTCAGATGTCTTGTATTCCCGGCTCCAGTCATAGGATAAGCCGAGCATATTCATTTGGCTTTTATAGCGGTCGATATTATTTTTTGTAGTAATGGCAGGGTGCTGGCCTGTTTGAATGGCATATTGTTCCGCCGGCAAGCCGAAGGCGTCCCAACCCATGGGGTGTAACACATTAAAGCCCTTCAACCGTTTAAAACGGGAATAGATATCGGAAGCGATATAGCCCAGCGGATGCCCCACATGCAGTCCTGCTCCTGATGGGTAGGGGAACATATCGAGCACATAATACTTGGGTTTGGACGGGTCATTCTCTACTTTCAGGACCTGATTATCCTCCCAGTTTTTCTGCCACCTTTTCTCTATGTCGCGGAAATTATAATCCATAAGCCTGCGAAATTATGAAAAAAGTATTCCCTTTATACTGACATTAACAATACACTGTGCAAAGAGTATTGAATATTGCCGGAATGGGGTTTAATCTTTTTTATAATTTCGTGTCATAATTATTTCAATTGGCGGCTAAATCACTTATACATAAATTTAGGTCTACTTCGGTAATAACAATAGTGAGTATCTCGCTGGTGTTATTTATTCTTGGCCTGCTTGCCCTGCTTATTATTGATGCGCAGAAAATAACCCGCGATGTAAAGGAAAATGCCGATGTGGAGGCCTTTTTATACAGCGCAGCCAAAGATGCGGATGTTGCCAAGCTTGAAAAAATGCTGGATGCATCTGATTTTGTAAAGTCAACCGCCTATATTTCCAAAGACTCTGCTGCAAAACAGCTAGAGTCAGTCGATAAAGAAGATTTCATAGGATTATTAGGATATAACCCTTTGCCGGCATCTATTAATATTCACGTAAAAGCGGAATATGCCAATGCGGACAGCCTTGCTGTGATTGAAAAAAAATTGTCTCATTTTCCCCAGGTTAAAGAAGTAGTTTATCAAAAATCACTCATTAAACTGATGAATGAAAACCTGAAAAAGATATCTTTCATCATGCTTGGTTTCAGCATCCTGCTTTTATTGGTATCACTTACACTTATCAATAATACCATCCGTCTTACCGTTTATTCCAAACGGTTTATAATTAAAACCATGCAGCTTGTCGGCGCTACGGAGCCTTTTATCCGCCGCCCCTTTATATGGAAGGGAGTGCGTAATGGCGTAATGGCGTCAATTATTGCTTTACTGATGATCTTCGGGGTAATAAATCTTGCCACAAAATCGGAACTGTTGCCCGACTTAAGAGAAATAAATGATATAAATTCCTATTTTATACTTACAGGAACGGTTATAATTTTAGGAATTGTTATTTCCTGGTTTAGCACTTTTTTCGCCCTGCACCGCTACCTGCGCCTAAGAGCAGATGATCTGCATTATTAATGGGTGTTCAGCAAAAACTTACTTCACTATATAAGGCTGTCCTTCCGGGCGTGCGACCGTAAAAAACGTGGCAAAGGTTCCGCGTGGCGGTTTAAATTTTTTTGTCTTTTTCAAGGTTCCATCAGAGGCATAATGTTCTACCCGTATTTTTTTCTTGCCGGTGTTCACGTATATCCATCGACCTATTTTGTGGTTGTTGCGGTACTTACCCCGGGAAGATAGAATTTCATTTTCATAGTAGTTGTAACATATAAAATGCCGGGAATGCCTTTTATAGATCACAGAGCGTTTCATGTTGCCGTTTTTCCAGTAAAGGGTGATATAGAATTTTCTCCGGAACATGCCGTGTTCATTTGCTATTATAGCGAGCCTGGTGGAATCATCCTTATACATTAGATCGTAGGTACGGACGCCGAAAAGATAGGAAGGCAATGTATCAATACAATTTATAATATCCGAATCTTTTACAGTGCTGTCATAAGGCATAGATATGAGCTTCAACTTATACTTCCCGAAAGCCGGTGGTAGCCTGTGAAGCATCTTCACCGAATATTGTGCGGAAACACCACTCACGAAGAGGGTTAGGGAGATAATGAAAAAGATCTTTCGTAACATTTTGAAAATTATTTCGTTTCAAAAGTAAATAAATAAATCGGGGGCAAGTTCAATTAAGAATTAAAAATTTGTGATTAGGAATTCCTTTAATATAGCTAAATAAGCCGTCACAGTGTCGTATAATTCCCAATTCCTAATTGACAATTCCTGATTAAATGAACACAAGCAGGTTGAAAACTTTAGCACATATGGAATAGCCTTACATAGCCGAATCTTAATTTTGTTTCTTTTAAAAGCGGCGTGTAGGTATGGTAAAGCGGACCCTGATATTTTTTTCTTTAATATGTTCTTCTTTTGCGGCGTTTAGCCAGCAAACTCTCATTTATGCCGATCCTAACGCCACATTTGATAAAGCTGTTGTCCTTTATGATGAACATAAATATTCAGCGGCTGCCCATCTTTTCCAGCAAGTTTCGCTTTCTGTAAAGGAAGATCAGGCTACGCTCAAGGTTCATTCCGACTATTATGTTGCGGTTTGCTCTATGTACCTGGACCATCCTGATGCCGAAAAACAAATGACAGGCTTCATTCGCAAACATCCACAAGCGCCGGAAGTACACAAAATATATTTCTTGCTGGGTAATTACGAATACGGCAAAAAGAGGTATAAAGAAGCCTTGCTATGGTATAACAAAACAGATATCGACTATCTGGAACCCAAGGAACAATCTGAGTATAATTATAAAAAAGGATACTGCTGTTTTTCGAGAAATCAAATGGATTCAGCTAAAAAATATTTCCTGGAAGTGACGGATTCCACATCAGCCTTTTATCCCCCCTGCAGTCTACTACTATGGATATATCGCATACATCCATAAAAACTATCAGACGGCGGTCAACAGCTTTTATAAGCTGCGTAAAGACCCCAATTTTGCGAAAGCGGTTCCGTATTACATAGCAGAGTGTTATTACCTGGAAGGCGATTATGCAAAAGCAGCACAATACTGTGTTCCGTTGGTTGATTCTTCCAACAGTGCAAGCCTGCTTAATTCCAATGAAATAAAAAAGATCGCTGCTGAATCTTACTACCATCTGCATGATTACAAGGATGCCATTCCCTATTTTGTCAAGTATGTTGGTACCGGTTCTCTGCAGGAAACAGAAGCGTATGAATTTGCTTATTGTTATTATGCAACGGGGCAATATGCAAATGCTGTGCCTTACTTTCAAAATGCATCGAGCGGGAATGATTCATTAGCGCAGGATGCGTTGTACCACATTGGCGAGTGTTATCTGAATACGGGCGAAAAGGCTTATGCTGCCAATGCTTTTAGCGATGCATATAAACTGAATTATAACCCCAGCCTGAAAGAAAACGCCCTGTTTAATTTTGCAAAAATATCGTACGAAACCTGCAACGATCCTTTTGATGCCGCCGTTACCGCGC
>Ga0206990_1058_pt1 | contig 25717 bp, 29 predicted proteins | sample Alteio_BWMinCont_8_FD_153283 | JGI IMG/M metagenome (GOLD analysis project Ga0206990, IMG submission 153283) | Enriched cells from forest soil in Barre Woods Harvard Forest LTER site, Petersham, Massachusetts, United States -... | ecosystem: Environmental > Terrestrial > Soil > Temperate forest >... | reverse complement strand
TGCCGGAACGCAAGCCGGTCCCCTGGTGGACCAAAGCACGTTGTGGACAGCACGCTGGCTTGCGCAAATGCCGACCACGCCCGAGGAACGTCAAACCGCCGAAGACGCCCTCCACATTGCCGACAAGGAGATGGACTTGGCGTTTGCAACCGCGGTGCGCGAGGCGGAGCAGCATCCGCCAGCAATGAGCGCGGAGGCCAAACAGATTCAGACCCGGCTGCAGAAATCGGAAAATGCCGTGGCAGCCGATCAAGGGAAGGTTTCGCAGCTCACGGCCGAGGACGCAAAAGCAAGCGGGAGCAAGAAAGATGCGCTGGATGGCGAGCTGGATCTGGCGAAGGCGCAACTGGAGCTAGATCAGGACGAAGTGGATGATGGCAAGGAAGATTTGGGCCGAGCCGGAGGCGACCAGCAGGCGCGCATTCAAGCGTTGACCCAAGAGCACGAAGCAGCTTCGCAAATTTCAGACAACACTCACGTAAGCGTTACGGCCCCGAATGAGCAACGCGGGCTGATCCACCATTTTCAGCAATGGTCGGGGCTGCACTGGAAACAGATGCAATTGTGGCGCGCGAAGGGCGAGGCAGAATCAGCCGCGGCGATCTTCTCGGCCAAGCACGACGCCTTGGCCAGCAAGATCAGGGCGCAGAGCAAAGGGTTGCCGGAACCTCCGGCGCCCAGCGACCCTGCGAGTAGCGCTCCCGCGGCGAAGGCTTCATCAGAATTCAGCGCAGCGAAATCAGCGGCAATGTTGCAACTGACGAAGAGCCGCTCGCTAGAGCAGAAGGCGCTTGCGACTTTTGACAAGCGAGTGGACGACCAAGCTCAGCTTGCCGCCGTATACGAAAGATGGATCGGCATCGTCGCCGGAAAGCAGCGTGCGGTTCTGAATCGCGCGCTACGCGGGATAGCAATCATCCTGGTGATCGTGTTAATTGGTCTGTTTTTTGAGGGATGGATGGAACGCGTCCTCGGAAAAATGTCGATGGATCGGCGTCAAGTGGAAACGTTGCACACGGTGACGCGCGTGTTTGTCCAGATCGTCGCCGTGCTTTTCATTCTCCTGGTAATTTTTGGGCCACCCACGCAGCTCGGGACTTTCTTGGGATTGGCCGGCGCGGGTCTTACCGTCGCACTGAAAGATTTCATCGTGGGATTTCTGGGTTGGTTCGTGCTGATGGGAAAAAACGGAATTCGCTTGGGTGATTGGGTGGAAATCAACGGCGTCACCGGGGAAGTCGTGGAACTCGGAATGTTTCATACGGTGCTGCTGGAGACGGGAAACTGGACCGACTCCGGACACCCTACCGGACGTCGCGTAACCTTCACAAACAGCTTCGCGATCGAAGGCCACTATTTTAATTTTTCGACGTCGGGCCAATGGTTGTGGGACGAGTTACAAGTGGTTCTGCCGATCGGGCTTGATCCGTACCCCATTGTGGATGCCATTCAGAAGAAAGTGCTGGAAGCCACCTCTGAGAGCGCCCGGCAAGCGGAGGAAGAATGGAAGACCGCGGCACAGTCGCGAAATGGGGGCACCTTGTCGGCGGCTCCTGCGATCAATGTGAAACCTGTAATTGGCGGAGTGGAAATTGCAGTGCGCTACGTCGCTAAGGCAAACGAGCGGTATCAATTGCGCGCAAGACTTTATCAAGCCGCGGTGGATCTGCTCGGAACAAAGAATATGCCTTACGTCGGCGTTCCGGTTGTGCCAGCGGTGCCCACAGGCGATTCCAAACCGGGCCAATGAGTGAAATGCGATGCCACACTTTCGCTCTGACCGCCGCGTTTCCTGCTCTACTGAAGGATTCCTGGCGGTACATCAAGATTCAATGATGCGGTAGTGTGAGATGGTTTGGTCGATCATCGAGTCGTCCAATGGTAGGCCGGCCCGCGAGGGCGGGTCAATGAAAGCGGTTGGCAGTGTCCCCAGCTTTGGAGATCTCGACGGCATCGCGCCCTATGCTCCGCTGACGTTTGACAATGCCGGCAACCTTTATGGCACAACCTTCATTGGCGGCAACCAAAACCTGGGGGTCGTGTTCAAGTTGACCCCGCAAAAGTCGGGACTCTGGAAGGAGACGGTCCTGCACAACTTTCAGGGAGGGAGTGACGGATTGATGCCGCTCGCCGGCGTAGTCCTCGACAAAGAAGGCAATGTCTTCGGAGCCAGCCAAGCGATGAGTGGTCAACTCCCCTGCGGGACTGTTTTCAAGTTGACCGCGGCGAACGGCTATGCCCAGACTATTTTGCATGAATTCGAGGGGACGTTTAACAACAACGACGGCTGTATCCCCAATCAACTGGTTTTCGACAGCCATGGTGATCTGTTCGGGACTTCAGAGTTTGGAGGAACGGACAGTGCGGGCACGATCTTCAAGCTGACTCGCGAGTCTTCTGGATTCAGCTACAGTGTGCTGCACAGCTTTATTGGCGACCAAATCGGAAGCACCGACGGAGAATTCCCCGTTGCTCCGTTGACCTTTGGTCTCGATGGAGCACTGTTCAGCACAAGTCTCGGACCAGGATTTCCGGCCGGAGGCGAAGTCTTCAAGTTTATTCCCTGATTTGCTTGCCAGTGTCCAGGTTCGCGCCTTCTGCTGGTTCTTTGGACGCTGACCTGGGACACTGCTGCGTAAAGTCGCATTGTTCTGCCTATATTGTAACCTCACGCGAATACATTCACCGCGCTGTTCGATCTAGCCAATCCATGTACTATGACAAAACCCAATAATGTTTGCTGAGCTGGTGGCACCAAAGCACGCGTCTCCAGAGACCTAAGAATGAATCCAAGGCGAATGCAAAAGAGGGATGTCACTAATTATGACATCCGCGACCCGAAAGAGCGCAAGTTTATTATTTGCTTTTGGTTTCAAAGAGTTGAGAAAAATCCGCAGAGGTCAGTTCCGGCATTAGTTGTTTAGCACAGCTTCGTACCAACCGCTCCTCTAGATTTGTTTGTCAAAATTGAGCAGTTTTGACCAGACTCTTCTCAAGGCGGAAACGTATGATTACTTTAATCCGGCGGGGCAGTTATGGGTTAGCGTCGATTGATAGGATCGACGTTCCGACCCTCCTGCTCCGCTTTCCGTACCCAAACCCGCTGCGTTCAAGCCGGGCCAACAGGTTCGGCCTTCTCCTCTACCTCGATGCCGCGGGCACTCTGCGGGCGACTGGTGAAAAAGGGATTGGCGCGGCAAGCAGATGGGGAGTTGGAGAACTTTGGCAAAATCAATTCATGAAGACGAAGCTTTGCTAAAGGCCAACAGGCTTCACGCCGGAATTTATCGCCGCGTGGCTAACAAGCTGGGAGTTGACGCTTCCTATGTGAGCCGTGTCGCGGTTGGCAAACGAAAGGCATCAAAGATTCGCAGCACTCTATTGGATGAACTTCGCAAGATACAACGGTTGTTAAGTTAAACTGCGGCCCACTGAGCGGCCGGTAGTTTTGTTTTCAGTTCACTTAAAACGATGGTGTTCAATTCAGCACACGCATCCATGGAAAGTTATCCCTACCCTTGCTAGCCAGGCGGCTGCGCGCCACTGAAGCATCGAGGGGGAGAGAGCAGTGAAAAATGCCCAAAGTTCTACTCGCTGATGACGACGATGCAGTACGAAATATGTTGCAGGTAGTGCTGGAACGCGATGGGTTTGACGTAGTTGGGGCAGCAAGTGTACGCGAAGCCCTTAGTCGCATCGCCACGGAAAACTTTGACGTACTGCTGTCTGACCTACACATGCCGCAAGCCGGGGATGGGTTCACAGTGGTGAGTGCCATGCGTCACACTCATCCCGAGGCTGTGACCCTGGTACTCAGCGGTTATCCAGAGTTAGACGAAGCCTTGGCTGCCATTCGCTTACAGGCTGATGAGGTCTTGGTCAAGCCAATTGAAATTGCGTCATTGCGGAAGATAATCCGCGACAAGATGGCCCACCCGGCGGGCCACAGGCCAATGCCCCCGGAAAGCGTTGCTTCCATATTGGAACGTGAACTCGATACGACGATTCACAACTGGATGGTTCTGGTAGAAAAAGACGAAGAGCTGATCCATATCCCGCTAAGTTTTGAAGAGCGCACCGGCCATCTGCCTAACCTCCTTGCAGCAGTTATCTACCGCTTGCGCCTTCCGGCAATAGCGAAAGCCCATATCTCCAATGCGGCTCACGAGCACGGAATTCTGCGGCGTCAACAGGGCTATTCTGCGGCGATGATGGTGGAAGAATCACGAATCCTACAGGTAAGCATCTTTAGCACGCTGCAAAATAATCTGCCTAGAGTAGACTTTAGCAAGGTACTACTGGACGTTATGACCATTGCCGATGAAGTGGATTCGCAGTTGAAGCAGGCGATGCTGAGCTATGTCGATCCCATGCCTCTGGGACCGCCTTGTCGAGTGGCTTAGTGCCTAACGATGGAAAAACTTCGCTGCATTTCTTCGCGCAACTTGGCCGTGCTTAGGTATGTTCAGTGGAGGACTGTTGCCGCTGCCGAAATGTCGTCACTACTGCCGAGTCGGCAAACCGCGCTAAACACCTCCCGCAAACGATGACCTTGCAGTTCTGTCCATGAAAATCGGTTTAGGAGACGATTTTAGTACGCCTTTGCGCTAACTCGCCCTCCAGCTTTATTTGTCAAAACTGAGCAGTTTTGATCAGACTCTCCTGTAGGCGAAAAGTATGATTACGTTTGTTCGACGGCGCAGTCATGGGTTAGTGCCGATCGACAGTATCGACGTTCAGGCGCTCACGACTGACTTTTCTGAATTTTACCTTCCAGGCCGGACTTATTAGTTCGGCCTTCTTCTTTCACCACGCTGCTTCGCACTGATTCCCCAACAAACTCATCCCGAAAAGTGATCCCAGGGGGAGCGTTGGGGCACGGTTACTTCCGGCGTGGTTCGACACCGGGCAGGGGTGGCTTCTTGGCACGCTCATTGTCGGGAGGGCCGCCGGGCGTGGCAGGCGGTTCGAGACGCTTGTTGAGACGTACACTTCGATTCTCGGACACTGAAGTCACCGTTGTTCCGCCGTCATCATTAAGAACGACGCTCAGGAGGGAGCTATGCACGTGCAAATTGTCTCCGACGTCATAATTGATAAAGCGGAGCTTCCGGAAACGGTTCATGAAAAAACTGACCCGCGAACGGGTCGTCCCCACCATCTCGGCTAGAGTCTCCTGACTCAGCCTCGGCACCACCATTTCGGAGACTCCTTCTTTGCCGAAATGTGCCATCAGCAGAAGGACTCTCGCTAGCCGTTTTTCGCTCGAATTGAACAGTTGATCGACCAAGTCTTCCTGATATCGGATGTTTCGTTTCAACAAATGCTTGACAAACATGGCCGACAATTTCGGCTCCCTACTCATTGCTAGCATCATCGCCTTCTTCGCGACGTGAAGAAGAACGCAGTCTGTCACCGCCGACGCAGAGGACATGCGCAAAAGCTGCCCAGCAAGACCGCCTTCCCCAAAGAAATCGCTTTCGCCTAAGATGGCAAGCGTTGCTTCTTTCCCGCCTTCTGAGACAACGCTGAGCCGCACCTTTCCCGTTTGGATGAAGAACAATCCGTCAGTAGAATCGCCCTGAGTGAAAATCGTATTCTTCTTCGGAAAAGACACCAACTCCCTGCCTTTCCCGATGGTTGAAAGGAAGGCATGGGCGCTGAAATGAGGTTCGTTCTTCGCTGTCGTGATGTGTTTAGCCAAGAGAGTGCCTTCCTAACGAGATGGAGATACCGCTGATGCTAATTATGCGGGAGTGAAGGAAGCTAGACTGGTCAATACAGCACACAATCGCTTGGTGTGATTTACGGAGAATCGTTGCCACGGCCAGGGTGGGCATTAACCATGGGGACAACACGTCCAACATGCCTCGACTGCGCTGCGCCACTGGACGTTGCCGACAGTCAGCGTCGGTTTTTTTTGTCTAAAGCGGGACTTTGACTCTTAATCGACCTTGCCAGTACACAGTACCCAATCTATTTTGCTTTGTTTTTCACACGCCACACGATAGTAAGTGGATCACGACCTTTGCCGGGGCTGATGAGTCCGCGCTGTTCCAGCGCCTTGATGGTATTGCGATTGGCGGACAAGGGGCGTATTTCTTCATTATCTTTCAAGTGCCGCAGAACTGGGTTGCCACCGAGCGAATCGGTTTCAAGCTCGTAGCCCTGTTGCATGTGCGACAGTAAGTCTTGTTCAGTCTCGGTGAGTTTCGGCAACAGACTAGCAGCTTTCTTTTTCCCCATCGTTAGCTCGTCGGATTCGATAGCTTGCAAGTAACTGGGTCGTCCGCTCCTGCATCACTTTCAGACGCCCTCCACTTCGTTGAATCGAGTGCAGGAAAAGAGTACGATGCGCGAGGAGAATCTCTTGGGTTGCCTCTTGCTCGTTGTCTTTCTTGCTTTTCCGCGAATCGCACTCGCATTGTTGTTCTTTTTCTCGAATTATTTAGAACGAGCGTACCACGGCCTGTTATTGCCCTTGCTTGGATTTCTGTTCTTACCCCTAAGTACGTTGGTGTATGCGTGGATGTTGAATACGCGACAGCCTTTAGCTGGCATTAATTTGCTGATTCTGATTGTCGCCGTTGTGATCGACCTCGGCGGCGTTGGTGGCGGCGAATATCATCGGCGGACACGGTGGCAGGAGTAGGTGATTAAAGATGCTGAGACGATCTATCATTTTTTCCCAAGTGCGGGAGAGGCAGCGCCGAAACCACTTTAGATGGCCGCGATCCGACCAAGTCTAGCCCTCGATTTCAGATCGGCAGCAAACCCCAAAATCCTGTCAAATGCGAAACCACGGACTATGCGCGAGCATTTCATCGTGCCTTCGATTAGCAGCCGATATGTCGCTTGCGCTGAGTGGCCTTATGTCCGCAGCCTCGAACAGTTCCTGTAGCTGCTCGATGTCGTCAATGATGCGTTCAACGTCCATTTCGTCTCAATATCCAACATGAGCGGCGCAATCGTCAAACGGAGCGGCATCTGGGTGCGTGACTTTAGTGTGACCTTGACCGGAATCCGCCATAGGTCAGGTAGATGCCGAGGGCGAGTGAAACAGCCCCGTACAGGTAGAAAAGTTGCTGGTAGTGAAGCTGCTGAAGAAAAAGTCTCGCTTCCATCTCAGGCGGCAGGAACAAGAAGAATAGGCTCTTGATAAGCGCCATCCAACCACGAGGGTGACCACGACGACGAGCGCACCGCCCGACCAGATATTGTGCGCGAGAACCATGGCCAGCCCAGCCGCTAGCGTGATTACGCCAAGGATCAACGTCATCGCGTAGTTCTGAAGAAGGGCGGTCACCGTTTCCACGGTCGCTTGTCCACGGGTAATTATGGATAGCCCGATAAGAATGCAGTACAGCCCGATCAGCCTGCTTAGAAAAAGTGTACGCGGCGACATGTTGTCCTCCAAACGAACCAGAGGTTTGTCTGCCAAACCGTAGCGTGCAACGTACCCGCATCGTGCTAAGGCTCACCACGCTTCTGCTATTTACAACTTTCAGTACCGGTGTAGTTTGGGGCCGAGCTGTTCTTGAAGAGCTGTTCTGGGAGGGCAGCCCCAACTCGGGCGGGGGCTCTCTCTTTTTGCAGGAAATCAGCCAGGCAGTTCAATCCGGTCGGCGTGCTTCTTGTCCCGCTCATGTTCCTCCGCAAGGACCCTTTCTAGCCAATGTGCTTGTTCATCGGCAAGCCTCTTATCGATGAACGCGGGATGTTGGCAAATAACAAACTCTTCGCCACATCCGTCACACCGGAGCGTCCCCATTTGTTGGAAATCCGCCGCCTTCTCTAAACTCTGGGCTTTCTTGATGGCTACCGCTTTCATTGCTGAATTCTCCCGACCACGACAATGTCTGCTCCGAATTTATCATTTCCAATGATGGCTTAGCCTCAACGCATTCGGCGGGAATTGGCGGGGCCACGCAGTCTGGTTTCAGGTTCCGCAAGTCCGAATTAACGCCCCCGGCGTGGGTTGGCTATTTCGACACGGTACAACTTGTCGATATCAACTGGCGCACAGATATTCTGTCGCCACCATACATTTGGGGTGTTGACGGGAAAACTGACGCTCGGTATGTTTCATCTCGGACCGTTGTTTGCGTGCACACGTCCGCAGTATAATTATTAAATCTACCATCATCAGTTCGGACGGCGGTGCCGTGAACTACGAACGCACCAATACGCTGGACAAGCCAGTTCTCGACCAGGAAACATTCCAGCAACTCCTGGCTGCTGCCTATACAATGCAGGAGTAAACTCACCTGTTGGTCAAGGAAACTAAGGAAGATTCCGCCCCGATAATTTCACGCACCGACCTGGCATCAGCAGTTCCACAATCTGATGTTGATCCTCAGGTACCCCTGAGTTGTTCGAGGGTTCGAAGGCGAGTCTCTCAAAGCGACGAATTGTTCTGGAGGGTCGCGACAGTGGCAGCAATGGCAGCGGTTTCGGCTTTACTACTGGTCGGGTCCGTCAATCACCTGTCACCCCTACCGCCTGGACTGTCTCTGCCCCCGGAAGTGCTTCAGCTACCTTTCCGGAAAGCACAACCGGTCGTGACCGTTCTGCACGGTGGAGTCGGGGAAGACGGTTGTTATCGACCCGGACGCGCTGACCACGACCGGACCGAACGAACAGACAGTGGTTGCTGATCAGCCGCCTGAGATGAGCGACTCCTGATTCTGCACAGAAGACTATCGTGAACTCGAACCGCGTGCATTCCGTCTACGAGAGCGAAGCCGAGATAGTTGCCCAGAACACCGTAGTACGTTATTATCCGCAGTCCGCCGCGCCTCGCGTATCGCCGCATAAGAAGCCTTAGTTCGGAACATGGCTGAATGGGAATTTCCCAAGGAGCGACCCGATCCTGAGCGGAGGCCCCAGTAATGAAACTCTCGCATCTGTTCGCATTAAGGGCGACACTACCAGCACGGAAAAACACAACCCTCCACAAGTCACACGGCACGAGGTCGCCGCGTGCAAGCCTCGCCCGAAGAACTCAATTTGAATCGCAAGATCGAAAGATGCGGCGAAGAGCGCCATTACTACCAGCGCTGGTTATTGGAACATTCGAGTCACGTCCTCAGGTAGTTGTTCTTCGAGTTTCTGTGCAATCCATGCGTGCAGTTCTGACCTTACATCGGAATGGAGATAAAGGAACAGTAGTCCGGATTGTCCCTTGTCATTGGTCCAGCAAACCTTGCAGGTCGCCGTAACAGCCAGGTGAGGGTTCGTTAGCCTGAATTGAATCATCACTTCTGTTCCCGGTACTAGCGGAGTCGGACCGCTGAATGCCATTCCCTGTTCACTCACGTTTACTGTCGTTCCAAAGAGTTCAGATTCTCCTTTTCTCTGAGCGATTGCTGGGACAGAAATGGGGTAACGGAAGTAGCGACGCCGTTCTCTTATTATCAGTCCGAAGGCGGCTCTAAATGTGTGCTGGATTGACTCGTAGGTCAACGGTTTTTCGAGGGCAAAATTGCAGCCCGCCTTCAAAGCATCTGACGTTTGACTGCTACCGCCCGTGATTGCGAAAGTGACTGCACTTCGATTGGAGGGCGAGCTGCGTACCTGTTGAAGCAGGAGTTCGGCGAAGGTTCCAAATGCAAAATCAATGACAACGACTTCGAGTTTGCTGCGCCTCACACGGTCTATCGCGCCTGAGGGCTTAATCCACACTTCGACTGATAAAGCAAGCTCCTGCATCGCCTCAGCGAGTTGCCGAGTAACAACCGAGTCTTCTGAGACGATGAGAGCTGTGCCAACTGATCCCCCAGACTTGCCGTCCATTAAGTATCTCCCTCACTACGCGGAAATGCGTTCATCCGATTTACGATCATCACATCTAGGATTCTTGTGTGCGTAACACCAACAGCCTTTTCAGGTACCGAATTCTCCTAAGTTGCAAGGCTGCTGTAGTTGCAGCTCCGACCCCGACACCAAGCAGAAAGATACCTATGACTATCAGAAAGTCCATAGCACCCCAGCGACGCCGCCTTTGCTTCCCGAAACGAACACTTCGATGAGACTCTTTTTCATGGGCCTCTATCAGCGAGTTCGCAAATGAACTGTTCCGGGTGGGCTTTGGCATGAACGAGATGGTCAGGAATCCGACCAGACGCAGGGCAGAACCATTCCTGAAATTCTGGATTCCGTCGGATTTTGTGTTGTTTTCGGGAGGGCTGGAATGTCACCCGACGAGCCTTGACAACTCGACTATCGTCACTTTCTTCATTGCTACGAGTATTGGGCTCACAAAATCTCGGGCTGCCCGAATCTGTAGTTTGCTTGAATTGGATGTGCAAGTCTATTGTGCGTTGGTATCACGACGTTACACCTTAGTAAAGCTGACTGCATTTACCGAGGGATTTTGTCTGAATTCTGGACTGAACACGTCAAGTTTTTCCTTTGGTCACATCTTCGGCGGACTTGCTTCTCAGCATTTCAGTTCTTTGCAGCACGTTCATTAGTTCGTCCACGATGGCCCGCCTCCGGTCTTGTCTAACCAAGTATTCGAATTTCTCGTCTCTCGTTGGTATGGCGGTCTGCCAGTAAGCGCGATCCTGTTTATCAATCGCCGCAAGTTCGGCCTTCAGGATTTCGATGCAGGCCATGCCTTCCTGTTTCAATTTGATTGCCAATCATCTTTTCAACTAGGAGAACATCTTGGAAGAGATCGTTAACGCGGTGTGACGACTGGTCGGCAGCACTGCCGATATTTCGGCACGTTCGGCAGTGGGCACATGCCTGAGCAATTAAGACTCTTGCGACTAAAGTTTATTTAAGCCCTGCCGAGGTCCTCTTTCAGGAGGAAAGGCACGCGATTAGATCAGCTATCGCAGTTTTGTGAATCCGCCAAGACTCTTTCATCGCGACTGCCGAAAGCTGAGTCTCAAATTCCAAAGTTGCAGACTACCAGCACCTTGCGCGGGTCCAGAGCAAAACAAAGGCTAATTCGTAAGTTAGAAAATAGAGAAGACTTACGATTCTAGCCTGAATTAGGATTCATGGGACGATTTTGTCTATCACGGCCCTAAACCTCTCAACATTGAAGCAGTCTGCTCCAGCGAGGCCGAAGTGCGTCATCAAATTCGCCAGACTCTGATCCATGAACTGGGGCACTATTTCGGGACCGATGACAAGCGATTAAAGGATGTGTAGGTTTCCGGTAATCGAAGTACTGGCGACTCGGTTCTGCAGCAAACTCCAAAATCCTGCCCAATGCGAAACCACGGGCTGCTGGCTAGTTTCTCATCGTGCCGCCGATTAGCAGCCGAGATGTCGTTTGCGCTGAGTCGCCTTATGTCCGCAGCCTCGAACATTTCTTCTAGCTGCTCGATGTCGTCAATTATGCGTTCAACGTCCATTTCGTCTCAATATCCAACATGAGCGGCGCAATCGTCAAACGGAACTGCAGGAAAGGCACTGAACCAAGTAAGTAGAGTCGAAAGCCCCTCCATTCGCACAATAATGACCAGTTTGCGATACCATTGCTTTCAGCAACATCCTCCATGCATGGGGTATAGATCATGCACAAAGCTTCCCGCCTTCGCTGGCTACACATTTCAGCGGTCCTAATTGCCCTTACGCTGCCGATTATAAACGGGCAGCCTGCTGCTCAAGGTCAAAACAATCCCGCCACGAGCGTTCAGGCATCCCATGCACAGATACACGCGCTCAAGGTGACCCTGCTTTCGACCATGCTGGTGGGCAACACAACGGGAATGGGTGAGTGGGGATTTTCGGCGCTGGTCGAAGCAGATGGTCATCGGATTCTGCTGGATACGGGAGCCCATCCCGATACCGTGCTTCAAAACGCACATGATTTGAATATTGATCTCTCTGACGTTAAGGAAGTCGTTCTAACACACAATCACTGGGATCATGTCAGTGGGTTGATGAACCTTCGCAAAGAGACGATGAAAAAGAACCCCTCGGCACTTTCGGTGGTGCATGTCGCCCGCGGTATTTTCTATAGCAGGCCAGCGCCGCAAGGTGAAGATAACCAGATGATCGGATTGAAGAAAGAGTACGAGGCCACTGGGGGGAAATTCATTGAGCACGAGGAGTCGGCGGAAATATTTCCGGGTGCGTGGCTGACAGGCCCGGTCCCTCGCAAATACCCAGAACATAACTGGAGCAGCACTGGAAAAGTGCAGACCCCAGCGGGCTTAGTTGAGGACACGATCCCCGAAGATCAATCGCTGGTGCTCAACACACCGGAAGGGTTGGTCGTTATCACTGGCTGCGGGCACGCAGGAATCATCAACATCCTGACATTTACACGAGCGGAATTTCCCAACGAGCCAGTGGAGGCAGTCATTGGTGGGCTGCATCTCTTCCCGGCTACGGATGAGCAACTGGAGTGGACTGCCAACAAAATGAAAGATTTCAAAGTGACAAATCTCATGGGGGCACATTGCACTGGCATCGAAGCCGTGTACCGCATTCGGGAGAGACTTGGACTGCCGCGAGCATCGGCAGTTGTGGGCAGCGTGGGATCGAGTTTTGTCCTTGGCGAGGGCATACAACCCGGTCCGCTTGCCAAATGACAGGACTCCCGCTCGATCTGCCATAATCTCCCAATGTGCGGACGGTATCGATTGTCGAGGAGGAAGCAGATTGTCGAAGAATACTTCGATAGCATTTCCGACGAACCAGACTGGAGTCCGCGCTTCAACGTTGCACCGACCCAGCCGATCCCGATCATCCGCCAGCATCCCAAGGAACCCGTCCGCGAATTGTCACTGATGCGCTGGGGACTGATTCCGTCATGGGCAAAAGACGCTTCGGGTGCGCCACGATTGATAAACGCTAGGTCGGAGACAGCAAGCTCGAAGCCCGCCTTCCGAGATGCACTGAAATCCGGCAGGTGCCTGATTCCTGCAGACGGTTTTTATGAGTGGTCGCGAGCTGGAAAAACCAAACATCCCTACTGTTTCGAGGTCAACAATGGGGAATTGTTCGCGTTCGCGGGATTATGGGATCGTTGGAAAGACCCGAGCAGCGGCAGCTGGGTGAAGATCTGCTCGATTCTGACTACCACTCCGAATGCTGTGACCTCGGCAATCCACGACCGCATGCCCGTCATCCTTGATCCAGATGGCTACGATTTGTGGCTCGATCCGGGGATGAAAGACGTTACTGCGGTGTCCGACCTGTTGAAGCCCTGCGATGATAAGCGTATGCGGTGCTATCCCGTGAGCACTCGGATAAATCACGTGGTGAACGACGACGCGGAATGCTCAGCACCCGTGGAACTCGCCCAGATTCAGAATCGACTCTTTCTGTAGGCGGAGCCAAATGTTGCTTTCCCTTGAGTTTGCCTCACATTGGTCGGACAATGGGATTTCCGTATTCAGTTGCGGCTAGCATACTAAGTGTCCGAGGTGCATACATGAATGCCGCGTCTGGGCTTGCGCTTCAACAATCGTCAAATCTGCAGAGCACGTTCGGCGAGAAGACCATTAGCGACCTTGTTTTGATGTTCAGAGATGGGCAGCTAAATCTCGAACCAGGATTCCAACGTAAATCAGTGTGGAGTTGGTCCGACCGAAGAAGATTGATACAAAGCATCGTGTCCGTTGCCCAGTATTTTTCTATACGAGCGCCAGGAAAATGGCTTTGTAATGTACGACGTGATTGATGGCAAGCAGCGCCTCGAAAGCATTTAATGTTTCTAGCAGAGGGTTCCTTCAGAAGTAGCTGGTTCAATGCAAGACTGGACTTTGGCGGAGGTGACGGGCGGGATTGTTGGAGTTGGAGAGAAATAACGAAGCATCAACCCGGAGTTCGCACTGCCTTTCTGACCTATAAACTCCCCTATGTTCAGGTCAGGGGGGACATGGCTGACATAAGCGACCTGTTCGTCAGAATCAACTCGACTGACGACCCTGCTGACTAATTCACGTAAGGTAACGGTGCGCCGGGGAGCGTGATGAGGTACCCAGCGCACCGTTTTCTTCGGGGAGGGTCGCGAAGGCAACCCTGCCCATTTCATCTGGACGCGATCGTACGCCTGTAGAAAAAAGAGGAATGGTCAATTTTCAACACTTGCCCATATCAGCCACTAAACCTATTGATGCCGCGAGCGCGATTTTCCTAGCTTGGCGCGGAGACGAGTCACGAATGAAATCTGCGATCTCTCCGAACAACCCTCGCGGCGATGCGTTGTACGAAGGACCAGCAACAGCAGCGAACCGAAAACCAGCAAAAGGACTAGCACTGTCCACATCGGGAACGCATGATCCATTTGGTACCTCGTTCAACTGCTTTCAGATTCTTGTCAAGCTCTGATGGTTGGTGTGGAAAAAGTGCGGCCCGCAACCTCGCTTGGCACTATCCTTACTGTAAGGGCTCCCCAGATCGCAAGTGGACCGAAGACTTTGTGCCGATATTCACCTTTTGTTTGTGCCCTCCCCCGTACCCTCCCAGGTCGGAACACTCTGCCGGTGTGCAAAATTGCTCAGACTGGCGTCAGGCGTAATAGGTAGAGTGGGACAAGCTTGGAGTCCCCAAAAAGGAAATTTTATGTTGACGCCACACCAATCCCGATTGGCCGAACAAGCTAGCAATGAAATGGATTCAGGAAAACTGATGCATCTAATCGCGGAGCTTTGCAATGCGTTCGATAGCGAGCGTGAGGAGAATCGTCAGTCACGAAGAGGATGTGCGGAAGATTGTAGAGAATATGAGCCGCCGCTGAGGACGACCTCAGGCGGATTGACCGCTGTCCCGAAGTGCGTTCACCCTCCGCCGCCGCCCGCTATATAATGCGCCCATGCCGGGTGAGTTGGTGTGGATCGACCAACCGCGCCTTCGTGGTTGGGAATGTTCGCAATGTTATTGGGTCGTAAGTGTCAGGGCAAACACACGATTGACAGATTGAGAATCCGCAGCCAGCGTGCTGTCGCCATTTGATCAGCAAATTCCCAGGCAGCCACCTTTGTTTTTCTTGTCGATCGCAGGTTGCTGCCTGTTACCCCTTCATTTGGGAGCAATCGTCCCTAAGCCGCTAGTAGACGAGTTTGCCGGATGAATCCCTAGTCTTTCACCAGGTGATCAATAACCCATTTCGTAGACGCCCGCCCGAGCGCGGAAGCGGGACCCTCCTGCACATGGCACTAATCGAAATGTATGAATGCATGCTGTCTTGCGGTTTCCTCCGGGCCACCGGGACTGAACACAACGAGGCCTTGCGCCTTCGTGTCGCTTCTTCCAGCAATTCTTTGCAATCTGCGCCAGCTTCCCTCGCTGGATGACGACAGCTATTTCATCTATGTAATGAACTCGTAGTAGCAATAGCGTTTGTAAGTCAGGTCGTATGCTTTAAGGTAGATGCACGCATGGCCAGGTAAGCATAGCCCTTCGCCACAAATCGAACCGTCGTACAATCCTCCGAGTAGGAGGGCAACATATTTTTTCACAGTGCCTCCGTGGGGTAACGCAGCGTTTCGCCGTCATTCGGACGGTTTCAAATGTTGCAACGCCTAGAGGCATCCACTTCAACGTAGCCAGGGCCAACGTTGCCGGGGCCACACTGAATGTTCTGGGGATTCCTGGCTTTCTGCCCAACAGGACAGTGGACCGGATCATTCTTTGAAACACAAAACCAAACAAACGAGCGAATGCACCGACCGGTCAGTTTACCCCCAAATTCAGAACAAAGTCCTTGTCCTGCCAGATTCGAAGGCTCTACGGCATCGAGTGCGTCGACGTTTATGCCATTCCCGCTTACCCAGGACGCTGCGTTTGCATCTGTAATCTGGCTCGCAGTTCCGGTTGTCGCTCCTGCTCGGCGGGGGAACTGATACCGATTGGATCGCCGCGACTGAGGCAGATGCTGTAGTCCGTTGGGAAGGTAACGGGGAACCGGGGCTTGTGCCGCCGTGGTCGCGTCCACCGAGTTGTAGTCGCAGCCCTCGACACCAGGATGATTCTCGTCGCAGGGTATCAGCAGAAAAGCATGGTTGTTGCCGCTACTATCTACACCTTGCCCGGCAACTTCCCCGCGGTCATTGATACTCTGTACGACTTGCAGATACAGAGGAGAGCCGAGTGGAATTAAATTATTGAGGTCGAACATCATTCCGTCTTCCCACAAGAATGCGCGGAAGGTAGGATCTTCGGCGGTACAGGAAGATACCGAGCTTCCCACGACCTGTCCCGACCCGTTAAGGGTGGCCGCATAACTGCACTGATCGTCACCGATTACTCCCAAATCGGTCATTTGGCCGATTCCCTTCCACAGGACGGCGTGGAATGTCGTGTTATCGGAACGATAAGCATAGCCGGCAGCTTCCCCATTCTCGTTGACACCGTATGCTCCCAAGTAACTTCCTCCGAGGGAGCCACCAAGGTCATGGATGGAGCCACGCGACCACAGGAAAGCATGCTGGGACTGGTCTCCGGCAAGGTTTGACAAGCCGACCACTTGTCCTTTCTGGTTGAGACCAGCAGCCTCGGTACAGGTGCCTCCCAGGGTCCCTAGATCCACCATCCCTGTGTGCTTCTCCCAGATGAAAGAATCGGTGAGTAGTGGGTACTGGCAGAGGGAACTCGGAGTCGAACCAGTGTAGGAGTGACCAACCACTTGTCCGCGCTCATTAATGAACAGCGCTTCTGCATCTGTGCCACCGAGCGTGCCCAGGTCCTGCATCCCCAGCTGCCGGTCCCAGAGAAACGCTCGCTCCTGATATCCGTACGGGACGTCAAAGTACCAGTAATTTCCCGCGGCCATGGAATCGGCGTCCGCAGTCGTGTTTAGCGCCGTGCCCACCACTTGGCCCGCGCTGTTGAGGGCGTTGGCCTCGCTCTGGTATCCGCCTTCCGGCAACGTACCCAAGTCAAGGATCGTTCCCTGGTGCCAGAGGACAGCACGCATTTCCGGGAAGCCTCCCGGATATAAAGGATCGGTTTGGCCGTTTTCAGAGACCCCTGCGATGAGTCCGTTTGCGGTTATCCAGATGGGGGCGCTGCTCCCGCCACCGGGCAGCGTCCCCAGGTCGGTCAAACTGCCGCCCCTTCCCGCTCGGAAGGCGTGGGAGATAAAGCAGTCAGAGAAACAAAAGTTTGGGAAGGGGTCGGACACAGACGTATCCGCAAAGCCGGCCACTGTCCCCCCACCGGCCAGTACCGATGAGCCGACAAAATCTTGGCCACTTCCCGGGACTAAATAACTCTGCGGCCCGCCGAACGTGCCCATGTCGATGAGCTTGTAGTGGTGGTGAGTTTTCTTCTGCTCCTTGGCTGCGAAGCGGGGCGGCATTGCCAGTGTTGTCCACAATGTGATCGCAATAATCAATGTCAATGTTCTGGATTTCATATTTGCCTCCGTGGTGGCTTTCGTTGTGCTCGTTTACTGGCTTTCTCCCCTACGTTTTGTCGTTTGCGTCCAGCTTTCGGGGAAGATGCCTAGTCGAGCAGGGATGGCCGAAGGGGGCCTGGGCGCTCGCCACATTCGCTATCCATCTACTTACACACGCGGAAAACAAATTAGAAATCGATCATGAGGGATACTTTTCTTTTACGGAAACCGGGCTGGGAATGCAGGCAGGCCGAACGAGTGTACAATTTCCACAACGACGGGGCAGTGTTTTCAATTACATGTCTGCAACCCACGACGTCACGCAATTGCTGGTTCAGTGGGCCAATGGCGATAAACAGGCCCTCGATGACCTCACGCCGCTCGTTTACAAAGAACTTCGACGCCTTGCGGCGAGCCATTTAAGAAAAGAGCGCAGGAGCCACACTCTGCAGCCGACAGCGCTTGTCCACGAAGCGTATCTACGACTTATAGATCAGAAGAACCCCAATTGGCAGAATCGCTCGCACTTCTTCGGAGTGGCGTCGCAGCTCATGCGACGAATCCTGGTGGATCATGCACGCAAGAGACAGGCCTACAAACGTGCGGGGCAAAGAGTGTCGCTGGAAGATGCGGTGAGCTTTCAAAGAGAGCGAGGCCGCGAACTTCTAGCTCTCGACTCGGGTCTTATCGCCCTTGAGGAGGTCGACCCAAGAAAATGTAGAGTGATCGAACTGCGCTATTTTGGCGGGTTGTCCATGGACGAGGTTGCGCAAACGCTTGGTGTTTCAGCAGTGACGGTGCGGCGCGATTTGAGGATGGCAGAAGCGTGGCTAAATCACGAAATGGATGAGAAGTAGGTTTTCCTTGAAACCGGAGCGTTGGGCGCAAATCGAGGAGCTATTCCATCGCGCTGTCGAATGCAATGGAAGCCAACGTGATCTCTTTCTCGATCACGCATGCAACGGCGATCTCGAACTGCGGCGAGAAGTGGAATCGCTGCTCTCCTCCGATTCACGCGCACGCAGTCGCGTTCAAGCGGTGATCGATTCTGAGGTTCATGATTTTGGATTCTCGTTGGTCGGTAAAGTCGTATCTCACTATCGAATCCTCGGTGCACTCGGCGGCGGTGGAATGGGCTTGGTGTATCGAGCGGAGGACATCAAGTTGGGCCGCCAAGTCGCCCTCAAGTTCCTGCCTGAAGAGTTAGCCAGCAACCCTGCGTCGCTAGCGCGCTTCGAACGCGAAGCTCGGTCAGCCTCGGCGCTCGAACATCCCAACATTTGCCCGATCTATGAATTCGGCGAGCACGAGGGCCGGACATTCCTCGTAATGCAGCTTTTGGAGGGGCAGACATTGCGCGAATTAATCGCGGCGGCGAGTCCAGGGAAGCCGCCATTCGGAATCGAAAAGGTGCTCGATCTCGCGATTCAGATTGTGGAAGGACTGGGCGCGGCCCATCAGAAAGGAATCATCCATCGCGACATCAAGCCTGCCAACATCTTCGTGACCAGTCAGAGCCAAGCCAACATTCTGGATTTCGGTCTGGCGAAAGTTGCTTCCCCTCCGACGGGACGAGGCGAGGAACCGGAACTAGGCTCTCGCGATCGAGGCAGCGCAGATGGAGCACCTCGGGAAACCGTTCCCGTGTCAACTCCCGATCTTCTCCTTAGCCGGACCGGAGTAGCGATGGGGACCGCTGGTTATATGTCACCAGAGCAGGCGCGTGGCGAAAAATTGGACGCGCGAACCGACCTGTTTTCCTTTGGCCTCGTGCTCTACGAGATGGCAACGGGGCATCGCGCGTTTGAGGGAGACACCGGGCCGGCGCTCCACACCGCCATCCTCACGCAAACTCCTGCTCCGGCGCGACAACTAAATCCATACCTTCCTGCCAAACTCGGGCAGATCATCGCGAAAGCACTCGAAAAAAATCGCGATGTTCGCTATCAGAGCGTACCGGAGCTGCGGGCTGACATGGCGACTTTGAAACGCGAGATAGAGCGGCGGAATCCGCTCGGCCGGTGGGGACTTACTGCAGCACTCGCCGCCGTATTGATCACGTGTGCAGTCCTTTGGTTCATGGGACGCCGATTCTGGGTTCCCATGACTCCACCGGACGTGAGACTTCGGCAACTCACCATCAATTCGCCCGAGAATCCAGTTACGAGCGGAGCAATTTCACCCGATGGCAAGTACCTCGCCTATGCCGACCTGAAAGGGATGCACATCAAGCTCATTGGGAGCGAACGAGCTCAATCCATCCCTACTCCGGAAGCGCTTAAGATGAGCGATGTCGTTTGGGATGTCGGCGGATGGTTCCCGGGCGGGGACCGATTTCTCGCTAACACTCATCCAGCAACCGAAGATCAAGCTGCTTGGTCTTCCCAGACGAGCAGTATATGGATGTTCTCGGCTGCCGGCGAAAAACCACGTAAGCTTCGCGACAGTGCGGTGGCGTGGTCGGTTTCTCCCGACGGCTCTTCCATTTTCTTTGGAACAAACAAAGGAAGGCTGGGCGAACGGGAGGTCTGGGTGATGGACTCGAACGGGGAGGAGTCTCACAAGCTGTATGAGGCCGACGCAAAGACGGCGATTTGCTGCCTCAGTTCGTCCCCAGATCAAGAACGATACATATATATTTCGACCGACGCTGCCGGCGACACGATGCTGAGCCGAGATCGCAAGGGAGGCGCGCCCACGATCTTGTTCTCGCCTTCGGACCTAAAGAAGATGGGTGACCTCGTGTGGTTGCGTGGTGGACAACTCGTTTATTCATTGCCCGAATCCGAGGGGCTGAACAACGCCTGCAATTACTGGACGGTGCGGATCGATCTGCGAACGGGCCGGCGGCTTGACGAGTCCAGGCGACTAACGAAGTCCGCCAGCTTCTGCATGGGTAGTGGGAGTGTCACGAGCGACGGCAAGCGGCTTGCATTCTTGGGCTGGTCGCCAGGGTTCGGGACGGCCTATGTTGCAGATCTCGAAGCTGGTGGAACGCGCATCCGCAACTCAAGACGTTTCACTCTGCAGGAGGACGACGAATTCATCGGAGACTGGACTCCCGATAGCGGCACGGTGATAGTGGGTGCAGACCGCGGCGATCACTACGCGTTGTACAAACAGTCCCTGAACTCGGATTCGCCGGAACCGATCGCGCCCAGCGTTGCAGGAGGTTTGTTAACTGGGGCAATCGTGAGCCCTGACGCTAAGTGGATCATCGCTCTCGTTTGGCCAGTGTCGCCAGGGCAAGCTGCCGGGCCGACGAGCCAGCCACTCTCGCTGGTGCGAGTTCCGATCGCCGGCGGAGCTCCGAAGTTGATATTTAACATGCCAAGCCCTGGGCCTGTATCTTGCGCCAAAGCTCCTTCCCGCGTCTGTGTGGTCGCTGAGCAAACATCGGATCACAAGCAAATGGTTGTGACGTCTTTCGACCCCCTCAAAGGGCGCGGGCTTGAACTGGCTCGCATTGACCTTGATCGAGACATCGACCTTATGGTCGACAACTTACTTTGTGTGGTTTCACCCGATGGTACCCGACTCGCGCTAACGCACAGCCCAGATGGCCCGATTGAAATTCATTCGTTGCGTGGCCAGCCCACACAGATAATTCGCGTCAAAGCATTGGACAAGTTGTTCGACGTGACATGGGCGGCGGACGGAAAAGGGCTATTCGTCGCTAGACACGTCCTGGATGGTACCGAGTTGCTTCATGTTGATGAACGTGGCAACACCGCGCGTTTGTGGAAGAGTCTTGGACCTAAATGCATCGGGATCCCCTCCCCCGATGGCCGCCATTTGGCGATTTACGATTGGAAGCGGAGCGCGAACATGTGGATGATGGAGAACTTTTGAATCATCTGGCATAGTGCACTGAGCGCACCGTAGTCAGAACCGTAGTTGTGCCTTCAGCTGAATCATCCGTGGAGCCGCATCTCCGCCGAGACCAGAACCGAGGATACTGGTCGGCGACTGTTGCAAATAAAAAATCTGTCCGAAGGTCGGATCGGAACTCAAATTATCAGGAAAACCAAAATTGGGATGATTGAAAAGGTTGAAGAACTGAAAACCAATTCCCACCGTGGCACTCTCCCAACCAGGAATTTTCGTATTTTTCATAATGCCAAGATCAGTATTGAAATAGTTTGGGCCGCGAAACTGGTTTCTTCGTTGAGCGAATTTCACTTCGGGCCCGCTACACGGCCCCGACGGACCCGGCAAATTGCCAGTGTTGAATCCCGTCTCACAGCCCGCTTGCACGAAGAGAGCCCTTGGATTGGGCACAGGCGACCCATCAGCTGACTCAAAGAGCTGCGGCGGTAAACAAGGATTCGTGTCCAGAACAAAAGCAGCGGCTCTGCCGCACGAAGATTCTGTGGGCATAGGTCCGACGGGAACCGAATAGATCGCTCCGAAATAGTTGTTCTGCTGAAGTGTGGCGGATTCAGCGTTGTCGAAAACCGTAAACGGGAGTCCCGTCCGAGCAAAAATCGTTCCGGAGACTTGCCATCCCTTCAGCAGGTAGTCGGGACCGCGGCCGCCTATAGCTGCCTTCAACGGAAGCTCCCACACGTAATTTGCATTCAAAGAGTGCCGTACATCGTATTCCGCGGGTCCGTAGGCGCCGCGCAAATTATTCGGGTCCTGCGGATACAAAGAACTGCCAGATGTGAAGCTGAAGAAACCAGCGTTCGACACTTCGTCAAAGGCGTGGCTGTAAGTGTAGTTCACTTCTATTAATCCATTGCCCCAGCGAGTGAACTGATGCCGAAATGATGCAACCAGACCATTAAAGTTCGAAACAGCATCACTGTTTAATTGCGTAACCGTGCTGAAACGAGGATCCGGCACTGTTAACGGAAGCGAGGACCGGAACCCAAAGCACGGGTTAGGCGCTCCAGATGTCAAGACCGGTGCGCCAGGATCGCAATAGGCATTTGCGCTCGGATTCCCGTCCCATTCATGGATCCCGTGGTGGCCGTAATAACCGAACGTTGCCGAGCTGTTGCGACCGATTGTCTGTTGCCATTCCAGGCTCCATCTCTGATATTGCGGTAGATGCAATGTTCCTGCTACGGAGCTAAGGGAAGGCGGAGAAAAACCAGGGTCACTCTGCTGAATTTGTGCGAGAGTCTCACCTGCCGAAAAGCCGCCTGTAAATAGTTGGTTTGATAAAAATGTGTTACTGAACAGACTGTTTCTTTCACCCGGAGTGAGGGTGCCCGAGAACGCAGTATAGACATTGTAGATAGGCGCGTTGATGTAAAAAGCTTCCGAGATCGCATCGCGCAAAGGATCGTAGAAGATGCCCAGTCCGCCCCGCAAAACACTGCTGTGAGAAACGCCGAACGGCTGCCAGGCAAAACTGAATCGCGGCGACCAGTCGATGTTATCCACATTGAAGAGCGGATGTGCCTGCCCCGTGAGAATCGCTTTGTTGTAGGGCTGAGCGGGGTCGTGATTCATCGAATCGAACGGAGCCGCAGTCTTAGCGAAGCACCGCGTCGGGCAGAGAGGGTTGGAATAATGTTCCGCGCGGAGAGCGAACGTCAGCGTTAAGTTGGGCTTTGCATGCCACTCGTCTTGGCCGTAGGCTCCAAAGTTTAAAAAGGAAATCGAGAGCGGGCTCTGGGAAGAAAAAGCTTGCGTGAGCGTTGTGTAGTCAATGGATGGTGTTGTTAAATCGATGCCCCCTTGGTAAAAAGCGTCGAGCGTTTGTGGCGACAGTTGTCCAATGGCGTTTTGCGTAATGGGTGCTACATGCCAACGGACCCGTGCAAGGCTCACGCCGAATCCCAACTTGTGGCCTCGCCGTATCATCGCAACATCTTCGGACAACTCGTACAGTCTATGGTTGTGATGATAAGAGCCAATCCCATCGTCACCGCCTAGACCGTTAAATGTACCGGGCACGCTAAAGTTGAGGACCGTGGGAAATGCGGCCAAAGCTTGCGCGGTGTCCTTAGGCGCCCACTCGAAATCGTACTCCGAGCCGCCCGCCACAAATTGGCTTGCCGCACCCGAACCAAACGCGTGCGTTTCCACAAGTTGACCTTGCCACAACCAGACGTTGTAATCGGCATCGAATGAGGAACTGATTGGATCTGTATAAAATGCGCCGAGTCCGTGTTCTCCCTGTATCCGGACGAAGGCGCGATCACTCTTGGCTATGTTCCAATCGACACGACCGGAAGTGAGGGCATCTTGGCTGGGGCGACCACGCGTTTTGAAAAAATACTCTGAGCAAGGCACGTTCGTGCCAAGTTGTGTGAACCCAGTGCAACCGAGAGGGTCTGTTGAGCTGGGGCCCCCTTGAATAACTTTGTTGATTCCGGGTGCGGCGTTGTAAAGGTTGAACATCTGTTTGTAAAACGCATCCGAGGCAGAAGTTGACCCAAACCTGAAATCGATATTAGCAATCGTCGCAGACTCGAATTGAGAGCTTGGGACTGTCACTAGAAACACTTGGGGGATGAGAAGCCTCAGGCCTTCGGTGTCGAAGAAGAAGAATAGCTTGTCCTTCTTGATCGGGCCGCCGAATGAACCCGCCCACTGATTGGCGATAGAGAACGGACGCGGGGTGCCGAGAGCATTATTGAACCAGTCATTTGCGTTTAAAATGCGGCCATTCCAATAGTACTGCGCGTTCCCGTGAAAATTGTTAACTCCCGACTTGGTGATGTAGTTGACGTTGCCGCCTGCAGCTTGCCCGAACTGGCCGGAGTACCCGGTGGTGACGACGGTTGCTTCCTGAATCTGGTTTTGCCCTAGGGTAAGGCCGAGCGAACCGCCTACTATGAAGTTTTGCCCATTATCTGTAATGCTCATGCCGTCGAGTGTGAAATGGTAAGAAGAACCAGGCATCCCCAGAATCGAGAAGTTGGGAGCGCCATTTTGAATCCCTCCCGTGCTCTGACTGTCAGTGTTCATCACCACGCCCGGCGCGGTTTGTACGATGTAGGTGAGGTCGTTCCCAGGATTTGGAACCTCGGAGATCTGTTTCTGGTTCATCGTCTCCGAGACGTCGCCATTCTCTGCCTGCAGCAGTGGCGCATCGCCGGTGACCGCAACCTCGCTGCTCGCCTTCGCAATTTCCAGCGCGATGTTCAAAGTTCCTGGAGGCCCGAGCAATACATTCACTGCTTGGCTGTTTTTGCGAAAACCCTCGTGCGAAACAGTCAGCGTATAGACAGCAGGAGCGAGGAAGAAGAATCTGTACACACCTTCGCGATCAGTTTTCGTTGATTGGACGTTACCCTTGTGGATGTCCTTGATTTCGACGTCTGCATTCGTGATAACCGCGTTGCTTTGATCTGTGATAACGCCCGTCAATCCACCAGAGGTCGTGGTCTGAGCTCGCATCTGATGCAAGAGACACACCGCCGCAAGCATGGCAACCAACGTCAAGCGGCGCGGACGAAGTCGCACCCAATCACCCCATTGATTCGAAGAGCTACGAAGCACAGCGAGAAGATCATGATACTGCCAAACCTCGTAAGCGTTGTTCGGGTAATCAGGTATGTCAGCGAACCGTCTCCTCCGTGTAGTTTGAACAACCCACGCACTCAGACTGGACCTGATTGCTGATTGGGACCGCAAGGAGGAGAGAAAACTCGTTACAACGTCGGTACAATCCCGGGCGAAGAAAAGAATGGCTTTCTGGCTCCTAAGCGACGCCGGATGAAGCACTTAGGTTTTTGACCTGCTCTTAGTTCGGGACGACGAGCTTCTAGCGTCTACTGCGCTGCCTACTTTCATATTCGTATGGTCCGCAAACAGGAAACTGTCTTTTTGGTCGCAAGATCACTTCACGCCGATGCCCAGGTCGCTTGAGTCTATGAATGCCGGGCGACCCACGCACCGGGAGTAAGGGCTGGCAGGCACTTGATCGGGAGGTCGGCAAGCCCGGGGAGAATCGCGGAAAAGTAATCGCGCACTGGGACTTTCAGCCTGCGGCAGCTTTCCACGACCGAGAGAATTGCCGCAACCTTGGCACCTGCCTGTGGGCTGCCGATATGTAACCAATTCTTTCGACCAAGAGCCACCGGGCGCATGGAGTTCTCCGCCAGGTTAGTACTTAGCTCTAATTCGGGATACTCCAAGAAGCGGGTGAGTCTCTCAGCGACGGTACTCTCCACTCTCACGACGAGGATCCTCATCGGCACAGCCAGAAAGATGAAGAGCGCAAGATAGCCGATCGTGTTGGCCAGTGCGAACACCGCAAACGTAGCTGCTGGGCCGATTTCTGGAGCGAAGTTGGGGCCATGCGGGAAAAGGAAAACCCAAATAGCAAACGGGGCTTCGAGTGCGGCCCACCCGGCCATCGCAGCCCCGCAGTAACCCAGTAGGCTGACGTGCCGCCCTTGGTTCAAAGACTCCGACGATTGAAATGGACTATTCATATCGTGC
>Ga0206990_1056_pt1 | contig 26456 bp, 20 predicted proteins | sample Alteio_BWMinCont_8_FD_153283 | JGI IMG/M metagenome (GOLD analysis project Ga0206990, IMG submission 153283) | Enriched cells from forest soil in Barre Woods Harvard Forest LTER site, Petersham, Massachusetts, United States -... | ecosystem: Environmental > Terrestrial > Soil > Temperate forest >... | reverse complement strand
AAACCGGAAGGATATCCAAGCGGCGTCAGCCGGTTTTTGTTTGAAATAATAGATGAATTTATTATCAATGACTCCTTTTGCAATATTTTGGAATTGAGGGGAAAGGACTAATTTCTCCATTTCTTCGGGGCTATAACCGGCAGCATATAGTGCTCCTATAAAAGCTCCCATGGAAGTACCCGTAATATAATCTATTGGTATGTGGTTTTTTTCAAGTGCTTTAATTACTCCAATGTGGGCAATCCCACTGGCTCCGCCGCCGCTCAGTACCAATCCTACTTTTTGAGAATAAAGAGAAGCAACCCCGCTTAAAAGTAAAATAAAAAGAAAAATAGCCCTTATTCGCATAAATGCTTCCAGTACATTAAGTTACAAATCTACACTTTAATACAATTTTGGATAACACTTTTTAAATATTGGGGGGCATTTAACAAGTGGGAACCATACCAGGAAAAATATTCCCCGTCCACAAGAACGGGCAAAATACCCGGATAGTATGAGTTAAACTCATATAAGTGCTTTTCAGTGAAAGGATAAGGCTCGGAAGAGAGCAGAATACTTTGCGGGTTTAGTTTCTTTATTTGTTCCATATTTAGTTCAGGGTATCTGCCAAGCGATGCATCACAAACATTAATAAAATTGCACTGTGAAAGCATATGATCTATAAATGTATCTTTCCCGGCGGCCATATATGGATTTTTCCATATCAGGTAGAGTACTCTTATGGGTTCTGTTTTGATATGAGTAAGCTCTTCGAAGTTTTTTTTAATTTGATGAATTAATTTTTGTGCTTCATCCAATTTACCCACAATTTCTCCAACAGAGTTTATCATATTCAGCGAATCATCTAGGTTATGAATATCGCTTGTCCAGACATGATATTTTTCCATTAAAGCCCTTACTTCACTTTCTTTGTTTTCTTCTTTATTGCAAATAATTAAATCCGGATTTATCTCTTCAATTTTCTTGAAATTTACATTTTTTGTGCCGCCTACCTGGACTTTAGAATAAAACCATTCGTCAGGATGGATGCAAAATTTGGTAATACCTGTAACCTCTTTATTAAGGTCCAAATACGCGAGCAACTCAGTTTGAGAAGGCACCAGTGAAATAATGCGCTTTGGAGGAGATTCGATATTTATAGTATGCCCTATTTGATCCGTGAAACTCCTTTTCATGCTAAATGAGTGTTTCAGCAGAAGGCTTCAATAATATCCTGTCGCGTGATAATATGAGGTTCTCCCATAACATCCTTCACCAACACAGCCCTGTTTTCGGAAGTAATAAGGCGGGAAACCTCTTTAATAGATGCTTTAGGGTCAACAAAAGGGAATGGAGATTGAATGATCTCGGAAACCTTCTCTTTACCTAAATTTGGGTTATCTATTAACTTACTGAATACTTCAGTATCATTCAGCGAGCCTATGATTTTATGTGATGAATCTGTAACCGGTACCTGAGAAATATTGAATTTCTTCATCAAGGTAACTGTTTCATGAATGGTGTCCGAATTCTTTACAGTTACAAGACGGTGATGCTTGTGTCTTTCTATTAACTGAATGGCCGTGATTTCTGATTCCTGCAAGAAACCGCGGTCGCTCATCCATTCGTCATTGAACATTTTTCCCATATAACGAGAACCATGATCATGGAATATGGCTACTACCACATCACCCTTTTTGAATGTATTTTTCATTTGCAACAGCCCTGCCATGACAGCGCCAGAAGAGTTACCTGCAAAAATGGCTTCCTCTTTTGTTATCCGCCTCGTCATAATAGCTGCATCTTTATCGGTCACTTTTTCAAAATGGTCTATAACACTGAAATCGACATTCTGCGGAAGGAAGTCCTCACCAATGCCTTCGGTTATATATGGGTAAATTTCATCCTTATCAAAAACGCCTGTCTCTTTATATTTCTTAAAGACAGAACCGTAGGTATCAATGCCTAATATTTTAACATTCGGATTCTTTTCTTTCAGATATTTTCCCACACCGCATATTGTTCCTCCTGTGCCTACACCACATATAAAATGGGTAATTTTACCTTCCGTCTGTTCCCATATTTCAGGTCCTGTTTGTTCATAATGGGCCGCCGTATTGGAAAGGTTATCGTATTGGTTAGCCTTCCATGAACGGGGTGTTTCCTTTTCCAGCCTGCTTGATACAGAATAGTAAGAGCGGGGATCCTCGGGCTCCACATTGGTTGGGCACACAATAACTTCGGCACCAAACGCCCTCAGTGCATCAAATTTTTCTTTAGATTGTTTATCGGTAGTTGTGAAGATGCATTTGTAGCCCTTGATGGAGGCAACTATTGCCAAGCCCATACCGGTATTGCCCGAAGTACCTTCTATAATGGTGTAGCCGGGTTTAAGCAAGCCTTTTTTTTCTGCATCTTCCACCATTTTCAACGCCATACGGTCTTTAATACTGTTGCCAGGATTAAAGGTTTCCACTTTTGCCAATACGAGCGCAGGTATTTCAGCCGTAATTTTATTGATTTTCACCAGAGGCGTATGTCCAATGGTTCCAAGAATATTTTGGGAGTATTGCATAGTGGTATTTAATAATAGAGGTTACTAAAGCCTTTCAAAGATAGTGAAAGACGGGAAAACAGGATTCGAATAAATATTACTCGTATTTCAATATAACAGCAGGCTTAATCCGCGAGGCAATAAATGAAGGCAGGATAAGCATCAGCATACATACTATAAAAGCTCCTGCATTAAGTAATGCAATATATTCCCAGTTAAGATAAATGGGTACTTGTGAAATATAATAGGTTTGCTGATCAAGCTTTACGAGTCCGTAATGGCTTTGTAGCCAGCATAATGACAGGCCAGCTATATTTCCAAAAAAAAGCCCTGTTAAAATCAGGTATGCTCCATCCATAATAAATATTTTTTGGATACCCCAGTTTGTCATTCCAAGAGCTTTTAGTACGCCTATCATATTGGCGTTTTCGAGAATAAGAACAATAAGGGCAGAAATCATAGCAATGGCGGCGACAATTACCATAAGGATAAGTATTATTGCGGCACTGGTGTTTTGCAAATCAAGCCAGTCAAATATGGCGGAATTGGTTTTCCTGATGCTAGTTGCTTCCAGATCCTGCCCAATTATTTTGTTAATAGCTTCTTCGTTTTCTTTCACATTTTCAAAATCCTTGCAGGTTATTTCAAACCCACCTACCTGTTTGTATGTCCAGAAGTTGAGGTTTTGTATTTGTGCTATATCAACAAACACCACAACCCTGTCAAATTCATCCAGGCCAGTATGATATATTCCCTTTACATAAAAGGTTTTTACCCTTTGCTCATAACTGTAGTTCCCTGCCGAGTCAGCTTTGCGGGTATGTGTCATGAAAAAGATTACCAGCTTGCTTCCGGTGTCAGCTTCCAGTTCGGAAGCTATCGTTTTAGATATGATTATTCCATTTCCGGCCATAGTATCAACTGCATGAATAACAGTTCCTTTCACCAGATTTTTTTTGATAAATGTCCAATCATAATCCACTCCAACACCTTTCAGTAGTACCCCTTCATTCTCTGTTTTAGTTTTAATAATGCCGCTTTTAGTGGCATAGATTTGTATATGCTTTACCTCAAGCAAATTTTTCAATTCGCCTAAAAATGGCTGGAAACGATCTATGGGAGACGGCTCCATAGAATTATTATCATCCATTTTATTGATTTGAATATCGGTATTAAAGCCTTCCACTTTATCGCGGATGGAAATCTGGAACCCTACTACTATCGCAATAGTCAATATCATTACAGCTATACCTATTGCAACTCCCGCAATAGCAATGTTAACGGTGGGACGGGAGATCCTTCCGCCTTTTCCCCGCATACCAATTACCCGCTTTGCTATGAAGAAAAGAACATTCAACGGTGTTTGTTTTTATTACCAGTTATTAAATGCCTTATCGAAAATATCCTGAACAAGTTGATTATCAATCTGTGTAATTAAATCATTCTGTACCGCAGTAATACTTGTGCTACTCGGAAAATCGGCATACCGCGTGAATGAAGCATTAAAATATTTTTTGGTGTCTTTCTTATCGGTATAAGTAACATCTATGGTTATAGAAAGCCTTGTGGTAGCTGATTGGGCAGGGGCAGAGGAAGATACCGTAACCGGGGCAACCGTATAACCTGAAATATTACCAGAGAAATCGAGATCCCCCTCGGTTGTAAGCGACAGGCTGCTATGGGAGGCAATGTAGTTTCTTAAAGCATCTGTAAAAGCTTGTGAAACAGTTGGGCCGGCAAGCTGGGCCTGATTTTTGAAATATTGGACCGAAAAAGTCTTGGCATATTCAGGTATGGACGCGCCGCTTAATGAATAACCGACGTGGCATGCGCTTAATAATGTAAATAAGGCTATAACAGCAATTTTTTTATGCATTATATTCTTCTATTACTCATCTTTTATTTTCCGGAATAGCGTTCTTTCCGAAATGCCTAATTCTTTTGCTGCCGCTTTTTTGTTCCCATGATGTTTCTCAACCGTCATTCGAATAATCTCACGTTCCTTATCATCCAAGGTTTGTGCTGTTTCTGCATCTTTTACATCAATATGGGTAGTGGGGTGTATTTGCATGGCAGTTTCAACTTTATGAATATCGTTGTCTAATTTATTGAGAATCCTTGTACTGCCGCTAGAGATAGGGGTGTTATTTTCTCCTTTTTCCAATAAACCGTACACAATACTTTTCAAATCCACCATATCTTTACGCAATTCAAAAAGTACTTTATACAATAGTTCTTTTTCCGATAATTCATTGGGTACGTTGCTTTCTCCTACGCCCGAAGGACGGAATAATGCAGGTAATGTGCCGATACTGTTATCGGGTAAATAAGAGGATATGGTTTTAGCATCTATCTCCCTGTTTTTTTCAATTACAGAAATTTGTTCCGTTACATTTTTAAGTTGCCGAATATTTCCCTTCCAGTAATAATTAATAAGCATTTGCTCTGCGTCTCGGGTAAGTTTTATAGGAGGCATGTGGTATTTATCGGCAAAATCGGATGCAAATCGCCGGAACAAAAGTGGTATATCTTCTTTCCTTTCCCTTAAAGGAGGAACAATAAGCGGGACAGTATTTAACCGGTAATACAAATCTTCCCTGAACCTTCCTTTTTCCATCAGTTGGAGCATGTTTATATTAGTTGCTGCAACAATGCGCACATTTGTTTTCATCACTTTGGAAGAACCAACACGAATATATTCCCCGGTTTCCAGCACCCGTAGCAGCCTTACCTGTGTAGTGAGTGGCAATTCTCCTACTTCGTCCAGGAAAATTGTTCCTCCGTCGGCTACTTCAAAATATCCTTTGCGGGTATCGTGAGCGCCGGTAAATGCTCCTTTTTCATGCCCGAATAATTCCGAATCAATAGTGCCTTCCGGAATGGCCCCGCAGTTAACGGCAATATAATGATTATGCTTTCGTGCGCTTGATTGGTGAATTATCTGGGGAAAGACTTCTTTGCCTGTTCCACTTTCACCTGTAATAAGAACACTGAGGTCGGTAGCGGCTACCTGGCGTGCAATATCTATGGCCCTGTCGAGTTGGGGCGAATTACCAATAATTCTAAACCTGTTTTTTATTTCCTGAACTGTCATGCCGGTTAATTTAACAACTCACCAATAAGCGTTCCTGATGTACAACTTGTAACACGAACATTTGCATAGTCTCCCGCTTTATGGTTTTCACTTGTAAATATAATAGCTTTATTTTGTGTGTTTCTCCCAAAAACCTGTTCTTTAGAACGTTTTGAATGGCCTTCAACAAGCACTTCAAACACTTTTCCTATATCCGCTTTATTGCCCTCCATGGAATGCCTGCGCTGCAAAGCAAGAATTTCCTGCATTCTTTTTGATTTTGTTTTTTCGGGAATATCATCCTTGTATTTTTTTGCTGCCGGCGTTGCAGGCCTTTCGGAATAGACAAACATATAAGCGTAGTCAAACCGCACTTCATCCATCAGTGAAATGGTTTCTCGGTGCTCATCTTCGGTCTCTGAACAAAATCCGGCAATAATATCGGTTGAAATACCGCAACCGGGTATAATGCTGCGTATTGCCTGTATACGTAGCAGATATTTTTCCCTGTCATAACCGCGGTTCATTAGCTCCAGCACCCTACTGCTACCTGATTGCATGGGCAAATGAACATATTTACAAATGTTAGGATACCTTGCAATTACATGCAATACTTCGTCCGTCATATCTTGCGGATTAGAAGTAGAAAATCGAATTCTTAATAAAGGACTTACTACGGCAACTTTTTCAAGTAAGGAAGCAAAGTTTATAGCTTCAAGGTGCATATTCTCTACAGATATCTTTTCAAAATCTTTTTTAGGTCCGCCGCCAAACCATTTGTAGGAATCAACATTTTGGCCCAATAAGGTAACTTCCCTATACCCTTGTTCAAAAAGCAATTTGGCCTCATTTACTATAGTTTCAGGATCCCGGCTGCGTTCTCTTCCTCTTGTAAACGGAACAACACAGAACGAGCACATGTTATCGCACCCGCGCATTATGGATATGAAGGCTGTTATTCCATTGCCCGATAAACGCACAGGATTTATATCGGCATATGTTTCTTCTTTTGAAAGTAGTACGTTTACCGCTTTATCACCCTCTTCGAGATCATTTATAATGCCGGGGAGCGAGCGATAGGCATCCGGTCCCACTACCAAATCAACCAGACTTTCTTCTTCCAGCAATTTTGTTTTCAGGCGTTCTGCCATGCATCCAAGTACGCCAATTATCATTCCGGGATTATGCTTTTTAACCGATTTAAAGCCCCTGATCCTTGTTCTTACCCTGTCTTCAGCATTTTCCCTTATTGCACATGTATTAATTAAAACTATATCTGCCTCTTCGGCTGAAGGTGCACTAATATAGCCTTCCTTTTGCAAAAGCGAGGTTACAATTTCGCTGTCCGATACGTTCATCTGGCAGCCATAAGTCTCCACAAAAAACTTTTTTACAGTTTTTTCAGAAACTATAGTCACCTCTTTCTCTTTTTCAGTATAATTCATCTTTTCCATTTACGGGATTCAAAATTACGAATAAGATGACCATAAATAAAAATCCCCGGCTCTTGTAGCCGGGGATTTAATGAAAATTAACATTCATTTTTTAATACTGCCACATATCGTGTTCAAGCTCGGCAATTTTATCATGTATCTTATCATTTTCCTGAAGGGCATCTACGCCTTTCAGATAAGCAGCTATGGCCCTGTTATAAACGTTGTTTGACATGACAATTTGGCTGTTAAACTGTCTCTTCCAGAAAATATCATCAAATGTGCGCCATTCGGCATCATTTTGTTGATTGAAAACAGGTGTTTTTGCTAATAATGGTCTTATCTCAGGAAAACTCACCCAAAACAAACTTGTAGGTCCTGCTGTAGGATCCTCCTGATTGGTATTTTTGTTAATAGTTACAATTCGAGGACAAATCCAAAGAATTCTGGGATCTATTACGGAACGTTGCTTTTCAAAATGCCAGTCTTCCTTAAGCATATATCCCCTTATTTTACCAGGGTCCACATCATTCGTTACCGCTTTCATGTTACCGTTTTCATCCGGAATTGTATCTATAGATGAAAGCTTTCCCTGCACCTCTGTTTTGGTCAATCGTACCCTATAATCATCCAAGTCTACAATATTAAAGTCGTAAGCGGATATTTCGCCGCTAAGGAGTGCATTTTTGATCAACTGAAACAGACTAATTCTGTTTGAGTTATCCTCTACCGGATAATATAATTGCTGGTTGATCTTTTCTTTTGTATTAATTACCCTCCAAATCCTTTGTTTCCACATTACATCAGCTGCCCTCATCTGTGCCGGAGGTACAACTCTGCGGTGGTCAGCATCCTGTGGTGTATAAGCTCCATCCGGCGGCAGGTTTGTACTTGGGCCTAAAACAGGGCCTCCAGACGATTGATTTTGAGTTGCAGGAGCCTGCTGTGTTTGAACCTGAGCAGGCTGTTGTGCATTGGCATTATTATTACTATTGTTTACCTGTGCAACAGAAAACTCCGTCCCAAAAAATACCAGGAAGGAAATACCAACAAATTTAGATAAGGTTCTCATGGTGACTTTCATTAAGTATTATTAATTTACAGAAATGTTAACACCGGGGATTACTCTTGTATCAGGGCCTTTTACGTGTACATTTTGAATGATAATGTGGCTTCCTTTTCCTATTTGCCCCATGAGGTTTTTCATATCAGGAGTAAATAAGTTTGAATTAGAAGTTTTTTGAGCTGTTTGACCATTAACTGTTACCACCATTTCAAAAGAGGTTACCGCATAGCTCAGGTTAAAGTCAAAATTATCCATTCTCGCCTGAACCTGTGTTGCAATTGCAAGCTCAGATTTAGTGACATTAATGTCCCCTTTTTTGTTGGCTACATAACAACAAGGATCAGGTACGCGTTTTATACGGAATTGTCGGGGCGGACCAAGGCTTTTGTGGGAGCCATCGGGCATTTTGCCTGATACGGAAATAGAACAAAAAGGACCAGTCTGTGGATTTATGGTTTGTTTTGATCCGGCAGGAAGTGTTACCTGATATCCGGTGGCTGTTTTGCTAAGAGAACCGCCACTGCAAGTAACCTGCAAATCAGAATTTGCAAAACCTGCTGCAGAAACATCTATAGGGTTTGGAACACCAATATAAAACACATTCATTTCGGTAGGAGATACAACAACCGATGGTTTAGCAGCTATATAAGAAGAACGGAAAAAATAATGGTCATATGTATTGTCACCCGGATGCTTTATTCCTATGGTACCGGAAAAAGTTACCGGTCCTTCAGAATTGGCTTTTTCAGCATAATAACCCGAACCACCGGAAGTCTTTACATTTTGTTTCTCTATCGCTTTACCATTAATTGAATCAATGGTAACAACAGGGTTTTGGGTACTTTGTGAAGCAGCCAGGAATATTTCTGCATGGAAACTATCACCCAAGGTTACATAGGTAGCCTTTGGAATTACTTCAGCAGCGATTTTATCAACCTTGTAGCTTTTTGTATCAATAGAGCTTAACAAGTTTTGAATAACAGAAGCCTCGGCATTCTTTATATCATTTTGAATCCTTGTAAGCGAAACAACACAGGCTGCAAGAGGGGAGTCATAAAAATTATATATCTCCCAATTTTGGTATGCCTGGGCTGATTTACTGAAAACGTCAGGAGTTAATAAACCTACTTGCACATCAACAGAATCTTTAGGATTTACAAGGAGTGCGAGCATTTTTTTTCTGTAAACTCCAATCATCACTTTTATCTTGTGTGCTTCGCCTTTTGACCCATCTTCAGCGGCATTATCGTTTATAAGGTATTCCGTTGATTTATCAAACTGTTCTTTTGCCTGCACATCTATTAAGGGTATTTTAAATGCTGTGTCCCAAGGTATACCCTCTGTTTCAGCAATGATGTGTGTTCTAATGGAATCAATGTGTCTGCAAAAATCTTTTGAAAGCTGTTGGGCTATAAGAGCCTTTTGATAAAAGGGGCCTGTCTTTTTAGGATCCACTTCATTTGCCTTCTTAAAAAGGTCATAGGTAGATTGATTCTTTTCGTCGTAATTCTTGTTTGTATGTCTCAATCCCGAGTTTACAACTGCAAATGCATTCAATACCTCACGTGTAACGTTCAATGCTAACATTGCCATTAACACAAGGTACATCATACCTATCATCTTTTGCCTGGGTGTTTCTTTTCCACCTGCCATAATTCAAATATATTATATGGTTAAATATTCTATTAATTTTTTATGCTCTCTGCCAATTTTATCTTCTTACACTCATGGCAGTTAACATATTACCATATACTGTATTCAGCGATTCTAAATGTTGATTGAGTTGAGTAGCATTTTCGGTCATTTTTTCCATTTGTTCTACATAGTGAGAACTGGTGCTGTTCGAAAGCTCTTTTAATAATTCAGAAGCCTTTGTGGATGAAGTTGAAAGTTCGCCCATGCTTTCAGTAACGCTTTTTACGTTATTAATATAATCACGGGTAGCTCCGCCAACGTCAGTTCCAGCCATTCCTTCAAGCGACTCAGCAGCTTTGGAAGAGTTTTTAGAAAGGTCGCCTATATTTTTAGCAGCGGAATTAATATTATTAACATAATCGTCAGTAGCAACAGAAGCATCAGCAATATTGGTCATTTTAGCTGCGGTTTCGCTTAAGGAACGCATTCCTCTTTCAAGGCTTTCCATCAGTTCAGGGCCAATTTTTGCTTCTTCCAACATGTCATCCAATTGTTCGGTAATGCTTCCTTTTTTCTCTTCTTTTGTTTCTTCTTCTTCGCCGCCATGCATTCCAGATAATTCAGGATAAACTAAACTCCAATCCACTTCTTCATGGGGTTTTTGTAATGCAAAAAATACAAATATAAGTGCTTCAGTTCCTAATCCCAAAGGAAGAATAATAGCTGACCCGGGATAGTGTTGAATTTTAAAGAGTGCTCCTACGATTACAATAGATGCTCCAAAACTATACGTTTTATGGAGGAATAATTTACCTTTTTTAGATTCAAGAAATGCATTAAGTCCCATGTGTGTGTGTGTTTAAGGTTAGTGAATTGGTTTTATTGAGATTTAGTCGTGTGCCGATGAAACATTATCAAGGTTGTCGCCCTGTGCACGACCTAAATAGGTCATCACGCAACGGAACCCGATATAACATTTTGCCGTGTCCTGATATTCATAAGTACGGCTGCTATTTTGCAGGTAAAATCCTACATCTTTCCATGAACCACCTCTGATTACTTTTCTTTTCAATATATTAGGTTCATTTTCTTGTGCATTATAAACATAGTCAGGATTCATGTCATGTTCAAAGTCATATGCGTCTTCGTCATATGCATTGCTAGTCCATTCAGCTACATTACCCGCCATGCAATAGAGTCCATAATCATTAGGATTATAGGAGTATATTCCTACGGTTTGCAATCCGCCGTCATCTATATAGCTACCTCTCAGGGGCTTAAAGTTACCAAGAAAACATCCTCTGGAGTTCCTTATATAAGGACCGCCCCATGGATATGGGCTTTCTGTCAAACCACCGCGCGCTGCCCACTCCCACTCTGATTCGGTAGGCAAGCGGAAATCATTTACAATGGCTTCTCCAATATGTTCCAGGAAACTGTCCAGTAACTGTGTACGCCATACGCAGAATGCCGTCGCCTGCTGCCATGAAACACCTACAACAGGATAATTATCGTATGCCGGATGCCAAAAATACATATTGGTCAGCGGTTCATTAAATGAATACGTGAAATCATGCACCCATGCCAACGTATCAGGGAAAATATTTACCACATGCTTATCAATGAATACACTGCGGTCTTCTTTGCTTCTTGTTCTGTTCGGATAAGCATTCCCGTTAAATGGATTGTCGGATACGGTATAATTACCTTTGCCATTAGGATATTTTTTAGTTTCTCCATGTTCTTTCGGCGTATCATATTCAGGAAGGAAGCGGTTACTCTTTTCAGCAGCCAAACGCAAATTAATAGTATAGAATAAGAAGTTCAATTTGCGGGTGTCCAGTTCCTTTTTTCTATAAAATCTTTCTGTTTCAGGTAGATACATGTCTGCCACAGCTTCCTGAGCATCTTGATTATCTAACCTGATTTTTTCTGACCAGTTAATAACAGGCGGGTCAAGGTCATTTCCAAATTCATCTTGAGCGATAACATGATTTGCATCCAAATCAACTAACAGAAGGTGCATCATTGAATCTCTCACCCAGTCAACAAACTGCCTGTATTCATTATTGGAAATTTCAGAATCATCCATATACATAGCCTGAACAGAAACCATTCTTTGCTTTGTAGTATATGCAAAAGTTACATCCCCGTCATCGGGCCCCATCATATAACTTCCCATTGGCAGGTATACCATACCATATGGCGTATCCTGAAAAAAGGCGGGTCTATCCTGCACGCCGATCAGCTGTCCATTATAGCTATTGCACCCAGTAATGACAGCAATAAAACATGCAAATAACAAGAGTCTTTTCATGGTGATGTCCTTTAGTTAATATTTATAACAATTAGTAGAGTTAGAGTAGAGGTGGTGTTTTTTTACGTAAAGTCTTTCGTCTATGTTACAAAATGCAATTATAAATATCTTACATTTTGGTGGTATTGGGTCTTTGGAGTTGGTATTGGGCGGAAACAGAATTGCAACATAAGTTCATGTGAACCACTGCTGTATGATTTAATTTCTGAGGTTGTAAAATCATAAGAATATCCTATTTTCAGGTTTGCACCACTTTTACTATTAGGAAAAGCATAGTTAACACCTAAAAATGCTATTGCCGCATCTGTAACGCGATATCCTAGCCCAAACCAGATAAACTTATTGTATTCTGCAAGGCAGTCTATTTGTTCCTGGGTTGAAGATGCATCAGACTCTACATATAAATCAGGTTTTATATCCCATGTAGGGCTTGCATTGTATGTGTATCCGGCCATTAGGTAATAGTGTCTTGCAACGTTAAGGGTATATTGTTTTGCTAAATTTCCGGTGCCTTGAACATTAGGTGCCGATAAGTGAGTTGATGAAAGGCCTACGTAGAAACCTTGCGGAGTTGCATAATAAGCACCTAAACCGATGTCATAGGTAGTAACGGAACTTGCTCCACCCGGAATTAGTGGGTCATCTAGGTTGTTAGCTGCGGTAGATGTACCGTCCGGAGCTATCCACTGACCATTAATGGAGGATTGTAAAAAGCCTAATGTAGGTCCTACGCCTAACACACCGCTTCCAATTACAATATGGTATGAATAGGATAATTTTACCTCAAGGGTTTTATCAAAACCAAGTTGATCATCGTATATACTTATACCTGCACCTCCTCCAATTTGAGGAAGGTAAGCATCTCCATTAAAAAGAAAGGTTTCGGGGTTTCCGGGTAAATTCACCCATTGGTCTCTTGCTATAAGGCTTGCGCAATAAGCCTTATCCATTCCGGCATAACCCGGGTTGTAATCAAGCTTGCCAAACATGTTTTGGCTGAACTGCGCATCTTGTTGTGCTACAGCTAATAGGCTGGCTCCAACAAACACTATGGATGTAATTAATTTCTTCATCATTTTTTTATTATTTGATAACAAATTTGATAACAAAACTATTCCCTTCTTTTAGAAAGAGACCGCTAAATTAGATACTCTCAACGAGAAATACAAATTATTTGGGCATTATTTTTCAAAAAGCCCTGTTTTTTAACATTTGAATGTTCATATCCAACCTTTAAATTTTAAGCAAATAGTTTTTATTTAACATATTATTATGTATTGACTATCAAAATATTGTAATCAATTAGTTCTGTAGCTTCACAAGGGTAAAGGTCTGTATTTATTAAAAAAGGTGTTGATAAGTTTCATTCCCAGAAGATTAATTTGAGTTTTAGTGTTGTTGTCTGTATAATTTACCTCCAATTATTACGGTTTGAATTAAATCACTGCCAAAGCTATAAGGAATATAATTATAGTGATTAATAGGATTTGTAAGGAATAAGTTTGCCCTTCCACCGGTTTTAATACTTCCATGCGAATCACTAATTCCCATAGCATAAGCTGAATTTATAGTTGCAGCATTAATAGCCTCTTCCGGCAGCATTTTCATTTTTAGGCAAGCTAAAGATAATACAAATGACATCTTCCCTGAAGGAGATGAACCCGGATTATAATCGGAGGCAAGTGCAATGGGTAATCCTGCATCAATCATTTTCCTCGCGGGAGGATATTTCAATCCAAGGAAGAATGCTGTGCTCGGAAGCAAGGTTGGCATAGTGGAGGAATTTAGTAATGCTTTTATCTCTTCCTCGCCAGTATATTCAAGGTGGTCGACCGAGAGTGCCTTGTTTTTTACTGCTATTTGAATCCCTCCTGAATAATCTAATTCGTTGGCATGTATTTTAGGAATGAGCCCATATTTTGCAGCAGCCTTTAATATTGAATCGGTCTCATCGGGTGTAAAAAATCCCCGGTCACAAAACACATCACAATAATCGGCCAGCTTTTCATATCCTATAAAAGGGAGCATTTCATTAATTATTAAATCTACATATTCCTGCCTGTTTTGTTTATATCTGAGTGGAATGGCATGTGCCCCCAGAAATGTAGCTTTAATGGTCATGTCCGTATGATGCTTTAGCCTTTGTATTACTTTCAGCATTTTTATTTCCCCTTCAAATGATAACCCGTAACCGCTTTTTATTTCCACCGCTCCCGTGCCATTCATCGCCATTTCATGTATGCGTGCTCTGGCACTTTCAAATAATTCATCTTCGGAAGCCTTGTTCAGTTTTTCAGCGGAATTAAGTATTCCTCCACCATTTTTGGCTATCTCTTCATAAGTCAGGCCTTTGATCCTGTCAACAAATTCGTCTTCACGGCTGCCTTCGTATATAATATGGGTATGTGAATCGCACCAGCATGGAAAAGCAAATTGTCCTGCAGCATTTATTATATGGTCGAATTGAGATTCGGTGTGTAAGCCTTCTTTTGTCTCGCCTAATCCTGTAATTATATTTCCTTCAGTTGAAATCCATCCATTATCAATGCATGGCAGCTTTGCCATTTCGCTTCCTGAAATTTTTCCAGTTGCTGCAGAATTTGTCTGTACAATGGTTTTAATATTTTTTATCAGAATTTTCATGCTTATTATTTGCAAGGAGCAAATATACCCTCAAAAAGCATTAAAATTGCAGTAATTTATTTTTATGCCTACACAGGAGCGTACCACTTTATTTGCCGATGTTATCGTTCCTCTTGCGGTTCCTAATCTTTTCACCTATCGTATTCCCAATAATTGGAATGATTTGGTTCAACAGGGACAACGGGTAGTTATACAATTTGGGAAAAGCAAATTTTATGTCGGCGTTATTGCAAAAATTCATGAGAAATCCCCTAAGAGTTATGAAGCTAAGTATATCCAGGATATTCTTGATGCGAAGCCCATAGTTAATAAAACCCACCTTGCTTTTTGGGATTGGGTCGCTACTTATTATATGTGCACTCCCGGCGATGTGATTAACGCTGCATTGCCTTCAGGCCTTCGTTTCAGCAGCGAAACCCGCATTATAAAAAATGAAGGTTTTTCTCTGGATGAAGCTGCCGAAGAATATTTCACCGAACGGGAATGGAAGCTTGTATCTGAACTGGAAATGAAAATTGAGTTGAGTATGGCAGAAGCTTCTAATATACTTGGAATAAAAAATGTACAGCCGGTGATTCAGAGCCTTATTTCGAAAGGAGCAGCAAGGGTAATGGAGGAGATGAAAGGAGAATTCAAACCCAAAAAGGAAAGTTATGTTCGCTTTACAAAGCATATTGAAGAAGACAAACTTCAAAGTATTTTCAATCAACTAGAAAAGAAAGCCGTTATACAATTAGAACTCGTGATGAAATATTTGCAGCTTTCGGATTGGCGTAGTAAAAAGCCTATTCCTGTTAAGAAAAGTGCGTTGTTGAATTCTTCAGGAAGTTCATTGTCTTCCTTAAATTCACTTGTGAAAAAAGAAATTCTTGAAATATACGACGAAGAGGTTTCCCGATTAAAACAGTCCGAAGAAAGAATACTCCGTTCGAATGAACTATCGCCTGCACAGCAGGAAGGGCTTGAAAAAATAAATGAATTATTTAAAGAGAAGAATGTTGTTTTACTGCACGGAGTTACCTCCAGCGGTAAAACTGAATTATACATGCAGCTGATCGAAGACGCGATACGGAAAAATAAAAAGGTATTATACATGTTGCCTGAAATAGCGCTCACAGCTCAATTGGTGAGTCGTCTAAAAAAAAGATGGGGAAATAAAGTCGGGGTATATCATTCCAAATTTGGTGACAATGAGCGAGTGGAAATATGGAACGGACTCATACATCCCACTAAGGTTGATTATTCCGTTATTGTGGGAACACGCTCTGCATTGTTTCTTCCTTTTTCTAATCTTGGCCTTATCATTATTGATGAAGAACATGATAGTTCATTTAAACAACAAGACCCTGCACCCCGCTATAACGCAAGAGATGCTGCTATTTTTCTTGCTCAGCTTTGTAATGCAAAAGTTATTCTCGGTTCTGCAACACCTTCGGTTGAAACATATCATAATGCAATATCAGGCAAGTTCGGATTAGTAGAATTAATCACACGCTTCGGGGGAATGGAAATGCCTGAAATAGTTGTTTGCGATTTGAAAGAGGAGACACGTAAAAAACTTATGAAGTCTATGTTTACTCCATACTTGCTGGGTTGTGTGGAAGAAGCATTGAATAACAATGAACAGGTTATTCTTTTTCAAAACAGACGGGGTTTTGCTAATTTTATTGAGTGTCGTGTTTGCGGCAATGTGCCACAATGCATACGTTGCGATGTAAGCCTTACCTACCATAAAAAAGCAGACTTGCTCAGGTGCCATTATTGCGGGTATTCAATAACGCTTCCTAAAACATGCGCTGCTTGTGGAAGCCCTTTAGTTGAAACAAAAGGATTTGGCACCGAGAAGGTGGAAGAAGAGCTTGCCACCTTTTTCCCGAAGGCCCGCACCACGAGGATGGACTTGGATTCCACTAGGGCTAAAAATGCACATGCCAATATCATTAATATTTTTGAAGAGCGGAAAGTTGACATACTTGTCGGTACGCAAATGGTTACCAAGGGACTGGATTTTGATAATGTAAGTGTGGTCGGAATTCTTAATGCCGATGCAGGATTATATTTTCCTGATTTCCGCTCCACTGAGAAAACCTTCCAGATGATGGCGCAGGTAAGCGGGCGTGCCGGAAGAAAAAATAAACGAGGTAAAGTAGTGGTTCAAGCTTTCAATACTGGTCACCCGGTTATCGCAAGAGTAATGGCGAATGATTATAACGGTATGTATAACGACCAGATGGAGGAACGCAAAAATTTTAACTATCCTCCCTTTACACGGTTAATTGAAATTACACTCAGTCATAGAAATCAGGAAGACTTGGATGCCATGTCTCCCGACCTTGCAGATGAGCTAAAAAAAAGATTTGGCAGTGACCGTGTCCTGGGCCCGGAATACCCTATCGTTACCAAAGTACAGAATTTTTACCAGAAAAAAATATTATTGAAGATTGAAAGAGATAAATATTCGCTTAAAATGAAAGACATGGTAACGGATTCCATCAACGTATTTCTGAAAAAAGGGAAAGACTATTCTAAAATGCGCATTAAAATTGATGTGGATCCGCAGTAGGAAAAACGGTCGGAATAACGCACTTTTTTGGGGGCTAAAAACGGCTGAAAAAAACAAAAAATTAACAATGAAGTACAGCAGAAATACAGTAAAATAAAAGTAAAACAACAATAATTCATTTATTAAAAATACTTGGTAATGAATACATTACAATAAAATCTATTGTTAAATATAATAAATAACAATAAAAAGATGGACAAAATGCCCCTGAATTTATCTCCCGAAATGCAATTTTATTTTTCATAGCCTGTGCCGAACTTGTTTCAGCATTTCAAAGATAGGGCATTTAAATGCCCTTTTTTGAAAAGTCATTGACTTTTCAATGAATCTCAATAGTTCGATAGCTCTTAGTTCTTAGCTTTTAATTCATAGCTACTTCTTCCCTCCCCCAAATTCCATCAAATAGCTTTTAATGAAATCATCCAGTTCCCCATCCATTACCGACTGTACATCGGAGGTCTCATAACCGGTGCGAAGGTCCTTCACCATTTTATAAGGGTGCATTACATAGTTGCGTATCTGTGAGCCCCACTCGATTGCTTTTTTGCTGCTTTCTATGACTGCAACAGCCTCCATCTTTTTGCGCAGTTCGCGCTCATATAATTGTGACTTAAGCATTTTTAGGGCAGTGTCCTTATTCTGCATTTGAGAACGGCTCTCCTGGTTTTTAATAATAATGCCTGATGGCTTGTGATACAAGCGTACTGCAGTCTCTACCTTATTTACGTTCTGTCCGCCTTTGCCACCCGAGCGGAATGTTTCCCATTCAATATCGCCCATGTTTATCTGTATGTCTATACTATCATCAATCAACGGATATACATACACGCCTGCAAAAGAGGTATGCCTACGCGCATTGGAATCGAACGGTGAAATACGCACCAACCTGTGAACTCCATTCTCTCCTTTCAAATAACCGAAAGTATATTCGCCTTCTATCTGTAGTGTTACAGATTTTATGCCTGCCGCTTCCCCATCTTGCTTATCTATTTCTTTTACTGCATAGCCGCGCTTTTCCGCCCACATGATATACATGCGCATTAGCATATACGCCCAGTCCTGGCTCTCAGTACCGCCGGCACCCGAATTGATTTCCATTACAGCATCCAAATGATCTTCTTCCGAACCCAGCATATTTCGGAACTCCAGTTCCTGAATATGTTTCATTGCTTCTTTATATTGAACTTCCACTTCCTGTTCAGTGGCGCTCTCCTCCTTAAAAAAGTCATAAAGCACCATTACGTCATCAACGCTTTTTTGCATATTAGCAAAAGCTTCGGTCCAGCTTTTAAGCCCTTTTATCTGCTTTAAAACTTGTTCGGCTTTTTTGGGGTCGCTCCAAAAGTCAGGAGCATGGGTAGTAGATTCTAATTCGGCGATTTTAGTTAACTTCTTGTCTATGTCAAAGATGCCCCCTCAACGCGTCAAAGCGCTCCTTCACTTCCTTAATCTGCTCGTGTGTGATCATATTATTATTATGCTAATCAGGAATAAATATCGGGGTATGTACTAGGGTTAACTTCATTCATGATACTATAAACAGCATCAAAAATATCGTCGACACTGGGCTTTGAGAAATAGTCGCCGTCAGAACCGTATGCAGGGCGGTGTTCTTTACTTGTCAATGTTTTGGGTGGAGAATCCAGATATGAATAGCCCCCTTGTTCTTCCAATGCCTTTTGCATCATATAAGCACTCGCGCCACCGGGTACATCCTCATCCAAAAATAATACACGGTTTGTTTTTTGGATAGATGTCACGATCATCTTGTTTACATCGAAAGGTAATAAGGTCCTCACATCAATTATCTCTACTGAAATATTATACGCTTCCAATTGCTGTGCCGCTTCTAAAGACATCCGGCAAAGAGGACCATAGGTTACAATGGTAACATCGCTCCCTTCCTGTATTATTTCAGGTACACCAAGAGGCAATTTAAAATTACCCATGTTAGTGGGTCTCTTTTCTTTTAGCCGATAGCTATTGAGAGGTTCAATAATAAGAGCTGGCTCATTCGATGCGAGCAAGGTATTATAAAAACCTGCTGCATGTGTCATATTGCGCGGAACACATACATATATACCCCTCAGTGCATTCAAGACCATGCCCATGGGGGAACCACTGTGCCAGATACCTTCCAGCCTGTGTCCGCGTGTGCGGACGATAACCGGTGCACGTTGAGTCCCAACCGTACGGTATGCAAGGGTGGCAAGATCGTCACTCATGATCTGGATGGCATAGAGCAAATAATCCAAGTATTCAATTTCAGCTATGGGACGTAGTCCACGCATGGCCATGCCAATAGCCTGTCCTAATATCGTTGCTTCACGGATACCGGTATCAAATACACGCTCTTCTCCATATTTTTTCTGAAGGTTTTCCAAGCCCTGGTTCACATCACCAAGTTTACCCACGTCTTCACCAAAAATTAAAACATTTGGGTATTTTTCAAGAATAGCATCAAAGTTATCACGGAGTATTTCATGTCCGTTTACCTGGGTTTCTTCCGCATCGTAGATTGGACTTTCTTCTGCTATATTTAATGCATCGGAAGTGTAAAGTACCGAATCATAACGTTCAATATTTTTGGTCGAGAACTCATTACTTAGATTGAGTAGTTCCTGACGTTCATCCGTTTTTTCGTTTCGTGTAATTCGTAGAACATTCTTAACGGAAGATACTAAATCGCGGCGCAAAGGATCTTTAATAACCTTCAGGTCATTCATAATTTTTGCAATGGCGGCACCTTCAGTTGAATTAGCCGAAACCTTTTGCAAAAGTCCAAGCACAACAGATTGTTCTTGTTTTATTTCGTCCAGATATTCTTTCCACGCCCTGTTTTTAGCATCCTTCACATCGGTTCTGGCTTGTTCTTCCAGTTGAGAAAGCTCTGCTTCGGTAGCAATGGCAAACTTCAATATCCATTCCTTCATTTTTTTTATCCCGTCAAAATCTTTTTCCCACTGAAGCCTTTCAGGGGGTTTATACCGTTCATGCGAACCGGAAGTGGAGTGCCCCTGAGGCTGAGTGCATTCTTCTATATGCAATAGTAAGGGAACATGGTCTTTTCTGCAAAGCTGGGCGGCTTTTTCATAGGTATCGCAAAGTGAGGAATAATCCCACCCTTTTACTTTCAGTATTTCATACCCTTTCGTATTTTTATCACGTTGCATTCCTTTCAGAGCTTCGGATATGCTATTTTTAGTTGTCTGGTAACTGATTGGAACCGATATACCGTATCCATCATCCCAAACAGAAACCAGCATAGGTACCTGCATTACCCCGGCGGCATTAATGGTTTCCCAAAACATACCTTCCGAAGTGCTTGCATCGCCAATGGTACCGAATGCTATTTCATTGCCGCTTTTACTGAATTTTTCAAATTCCTTATTTTGAAGAACCGGTGTGTTTCTATACTGTTTAGATGCCATTGCCAATCCAAGCAAGCGGGGCATTTGGCTGCCTGTCGGTGAAATATCGGAAGAAGAATTACATTGTTCGGTAAGTTTGGCCCAAGTATTATCAGGATTAATGGAATGCGTGGAATAGTGCCCGCCCATTTGGCGTCCGGCAGAAGAGGGCTCTGCTTTTAAACTGGCATGTGCATACAATCCGGCAAACCACTCCTGGATTGTTAATAAGCCTTTTGCAAACATAAAGGTCTGGTCACGGTAATAGCCCGAACGGAAATCGCCGGGCATAAATGCCTTTGCCATTGCAATCTGGGCAATTTCTTTTCCGTCGCCGAATATCCCGAACTTAGCTTTGCCCTGCAATACTTCTTTCCGGCCAAGCAAACTGGCCTCCCGACTTTCAATGGCAATGCGGTAATCACGAAGAACAACGTCTTTAAACTCGGAAAATGAAATTTCCTTTTTTTGCGATATTCCGGTTAGTTCCTCCTTATTAGACATAAATAAAGGCTTATAGTAAAGAGACAAACTTACATAAAAAAGTTATTAATTATGAATTATAACTCATAAATGGAAGCTTTGCCCAAAAATTCATAAATAATCTATTGCTGATAATTCATAAATATACCTATAAAAGGTAATAAGAACATTGGTAGATTTGCATCCAATTCATGAAACAATAAAAATGAATAATAAAACAATTGGCATTATTGGTTCGGGCACCATGGGCAGTGGAATTGCCCAGCTGGTTGCCGTTTCAGAGTGTAATGTAATTTTGTTTGATGCCAATCAGGATGCCGCTGAATATGCCAAAGAAAAGGTATTGAAAATACTGGAGGGCTTGGTTAAAAAGAATAAAATATCGGAAAAAGATGCCGAAGCCGCTTTAGCCAGGATACGGATTGCCGATTCTTTAATGGAGTTTAACGGGTGTGACCTTGTTATTGAGGCGATAGTTGAAGATCTAGCCATTAAAAAGGACCTTTTTAAAAATCTGGAGGCAATTTGCAAACCTTCTTGTGTTCTTGCTACCAACACATCTTCCATTTCCATTACCTCCATTGCATCGGCCTGTAAAAAACCCGGCAGGGTTATCGGAATACACTTTTTTAACCCTGCTCCGGTTATGCCACTTGTTGAAATTATTCCGGGGTTGGCTACAGAAAGCGGAATTGTAAATGAGGCACTCCAGACTATTAAATCATGGGGGAAAACGACGGTCCTCGCAAAAGACACACCTGGCTTTATTGTAAACAGGGTGGCTCGCCCTTTTTATGGAGAAGCCATTCGTATTTATGAAGAAGGCATAGCTGATTTTGCAACCATAGACTGGGCTGTAAAAGAGCTCGGAGGTTTTAAAATGGGGCCATTTGAATTGATGGATTTTATAGGTAATGATGTAAATTACAAAGTAACTGAAACCGTTTGGCAGCAATTCTTCAACGATGCGAGATATAAGCCCTCCTTGACCCAAAAAAGACTATTTGAAGCGGGCTTTTGGGGTAAAAAAACCGGCAGGGGATACTATGATTATACAGAAGGAGCAAAACAACCTGAGCCCATAAAAGACCCTGATTTGGGTAAACAAATATTGCCCAGAATATTAGCAATGCTTATTAATGAGGCCTATGAAGCCCTCTATTATAAAATAGCCACCAGGGAAGACTTGGAAACCGCCATTACTAAAGGGGTTAATTATCCGAAAGGCCTTATTCAATGGGGAGAGGAAATAGGGTTAGCAACGGTTTTAACTGTACTGGATGAACTTCAATCGACATACAAAGAAGAACGATACAGGCCAAGTTTGCTTTTGAGAAAAATGGCAGCAAAAAAAGGGAATTGAACCCCACTATAAATACGTGATTTACAATTCTACTACTCTGTTTAAAAAAATCCGTTATTTTTGAGACAATTATAATATGAAGAAATAAAAAAACACTTATGAAAAGTATGAAATACTTGCTAATAATTACACTTTCTGTGCTCTTTATAAATGCCAGGGCACAATCTGTAAAATGGGCTGATGAAGCCGAAAATATTGCCAAAATTAGGGTAAGCGACATGGCTGGATATACTAGTAAAAGTGTTTTTGTAATTAAAAAAAGAGAAGATGAAGGTGCATTTGCTGGTGAGCCAAAATTATTTCTGGACAAGTATGATCTGCCAAACATGAATAAGGTTTGGAGCAAAGAAATTTGGGGTACCGAAGATGGAACAGATAAAGGGAAATCCTTGCATATAGTTAATGTATATTGCCTGATTAATGGGGTACTTATTATAGCTCTGAGCCATGACTACAGCACTGTTTATGCGATGCAGCTAAGGGCTGAAGATGGGGTAGTTTTAGATAGCAGAAAGGTTACCATAGGCGATATGGAAGCTAAAAATGAGGACCAACGGAAAAGCGCCCCATTTAAATTTGCTATGTCTAAAGACAAAACCACACTTTTAGGTTATTATGTAAGCAGGCATAGCCCTGTTATTCATGCCATTTCCATTGATGCTAACTTGAATATCAAATGGAAAAAAGATATTATGCCTTCTTTCAGTAATAACGATTTTGATATCAAGGAGATTTCCTCTCTCGATGGCAATGAAATTGCTATATTAGCAAGCATTCCAGACAAAGGAAACGACCAAAAATACCGGTTTGTAACTGTTTATTACAATCACAACAAAGATTTGAAATTTGAAACAGAACTGAATTTGGGCGGAGAAAAATTGATTGACGGGATTAAAATTAATATGGATGCAGATGGCAACCCGGTTGCTGCAGGAATGTATAAAAACGATGGGGAAAAAGGATTGTTCGGCACCTTTGGATATAGAATTGATGGCAACACCGGCAAAATAATCGCAACATCGTCGGCGCCATTTACAACAGATTTTCTTACCAACTTCATAAGTGAACGGAAAGTTGATAAGGGCAAAGGAATTCCTTATTTACAAGTGAATGAAATTTATGTTACAAGTGATAATAGCATTGTTATTGCAGCCGAAAGAAATACATTTTCCGAAACACATACTTATTGGGCTCCTAATCAACCCGGAATGGGAGCACCCGGAAGCTATGGATTTTCAAACACCCCCGGGATGGGAGGAACAGTGGCAAGCACTACCCCACATTATGATTATAAAGATATTATATTGGCAAAGTTAGATGCAAAAACTTGCAATACTCAATGGGCAATAATTATACCAAAAAAAACAAACTACCGAACTTAAACTTAGGAAATCCTATGGATTAACCATTCGGGGAAACACCATATTTGTCGCCTTTTGCGATAACCGAAAGAATGCAGATATGGATCCAAAAGTATTTACTGAAGATGCCGGCAAATTAAAAACAGCTGATTTGGATGATAATGGCAAATATTTGGATATGACTCTTTGCACCATTGATTTGGGTTCAGGAGCAGTACAAAGAAAATATCTTACCAGATATAAGGAAGACGATAGTAAGTTAGTGTTCTACGCACTTTCACTGATTGCATTGCCAAACTCCATATTTGTATACCGGGGTGATAAACATACCGATCAGGGAGGCGTTTTAACACTTCAATAGTTTTTCTTCATAATGTGTTCACAATCTGTAAATACTTTTGTCGCATAAATTTCAAACCATGAAAATGACGCCCCTGCAATTATCCGTATTTGCGCTAAGCATATCGCTTCTTGCCCAATCATGCGCCGGCCCTACCTATGCACAAGATGTACCAGCACCTCCGCCTGTGTATTCACAACCACCCCCACCTACAACAGATGTATCGATAACAATATCTAGCGGGCAGCCTGCACCTGAACAGGCTCCTCCACCTCTTAACTATCAATCTTTTTATGATGAATTAAGCCCTTACGGACAATGGATAACTACGCCACAATATGGCTATGTTTGGGTTCCTGCGGCAGGAACCGATTTTCAGCCATATGCAACCTATGGACACTGGGTACTAACCAATTATGGATGGACTTGGGCTTCCGATTATCCATGGGGCTGGGCTGCATTCCACTATGGGACATGGGAATTTGACGCTTTTATGGGATGGTTTTGGATTCCCGGCTACCAATGGTCACCTGCATGGGTAAGTTGGAGAAGTTGCAATGGCTATTATGGATGGGCACCTTTGGGTCCCGGATATGCAAGCGTAGGTTATGCAAACTATAATTGCCCACCTGAGAGGTATGTTTTTATAAATGCTACCTACATGAACAACCCAAACATGGGAAGATATTATGAACCCAGGGGCCAAAACGCTACCTATTTTAATCGTTCAAGTGTTGTTACCAACACATATGTTGACAGAGGCAACAACAGCACCTATTATGCCGGTCCGCAAAGTACAGAAGTTGAAAGATATACCGGTGCCCCTATGCGGCCGGTAAATTTAGTTCAAACAACTTCACCTGAAAGAGATGGGTCTTCCGGCAATGAAATGAGAATGTTCCGCCCATCTGTTCAGCAACCTGGTAATAATGCAGCTAGCAGGCCTGCTCCCACACAAGTTTACCAGCAAAATCAAATAAAACCGGTTCAACAACGCCAGACCCTAACACAACCTAATCAACCAAGGGTCGCTCCGTTTAACTCCGGCAATAGTCAGCATGGCGCTGGCCAGTCCAATCCGCAACAGTCTCCTTCAGAACAGCATACTACTGTTCAGCAGCAAGCTCCTGCCCAAGAACAGCAACAACATCCAGCTATGCAGCAGCCCCCAACACAACAACAACAAACTCCTGCTCAGGAGTCCACACAGAAGTCTGCCGCTCAAGAACAACAACATCCTGCTATACAGCAACCCCCAACACAGCAACAACAAACTCCTACACAGGAGTCGTTACAGAAATCATCTGTTCAAGAACAACAACATCCTGTGCAACAACAAGCTCCTGCTCAAGAACAACAGCATTCTGTTATGCAGCAGCCCCCAACACAACAGCAACAAGCTCCAGCCCAGCAGCACCCGGCTGTACAACAGTCTCCTGCCCAGCAGCAACATCCTATACAACAGTCTCCTGCTCAGCAACATTCTGCTCCTCCACAACAGCACGCAGCACCTGCTCAGCAACACTCTGCTCCAAGGCAGCCGCAACCGCAAAAACCAAAGCCACAAACCAAACAACAGGGGCAGCAACAAGGACAGCAAGCTCCCCAAAGGTAATTCCCAGATCAGCGTTGTTTAACATATAAATATTAGCCCTGTCTTGCTTCACGACAAGCAAGACAGGCTTTTTATAACGTCTTTATTAATTCAATTCGAACTGCAACTTACTAAGGCTTCGATATAAGCCATCGGGAATAAGCATAAGTTGCTCGTGGGTTCCGCTTTCTTTTAGTACCCCTTTTTCAAGTACCAATATCTTATCCGCTTTGCGGATAGTTGATAAACGATGAGCTATTACAAATGATGTTCTGCCTTCCATCAACTTTTCCAGGGCTTCCTGCACCAATCGTTCAGATTCGGAATCAAGCGAACTGGTGGCTTCATCCAATATAAGGATAGCCGGGTTCCTTAGCACAGCTCTTGCAATAGCAATGCGCTGTCTTTGTCCTCCGGAAAGAGAAATCCCCCTCTCCCCCACTAATGTTTCATATTTTTGAGGGAAACTCATAATAAAGTCATGAGCATTGGCTTTGCGGGCAGCTTCAATAACTTCCGCATCAGTAGCATTATGTTTACTATACAGAATATTCTCTTTTATAGTACCTCCAAAAAGCAATACATCCTGTGGCACAAGCGCCATTTGCGAACGAAGTATGGAAAGAGGATAGTCTTTAA
>Ga0206990_1055_pt1 | contig 28519 bp, 31 predicted proteins | sample Alteio_BWMinCont_8_FD_153283 | JGI IMG/M metagenome (GOLD analysis project Ga0206990, IMG submission 153283) | Enriched cells from forest soil in Barre Woods Harvard Forest LTER site, Petersham, Massachusetts, United States -... | ecosystem: Environmental > Terrestrial > Soil > Temperate forest >... | reverse complement strand
GCTCTCGTGTCTGATCAACTCGTGGCCGGCGATCATCCCCACGGTACCGGGTGTCTTGTCCGCGCTTGGATTCCTGCACGCCGATATCAGGGCCGAGTTTTCGCGCACTCTCATCAGTCCCGTGTCGCGAATCGACTTCGCCGCAATCGGCAAGAGTATGAACGAACTAGACATTCAGGCCCGCCGATGGCTAGAGAGCGAAAAGATCGCCCCCGCCCGTTGGCGGGTGCAATTTCAATTCGACATGCGCTATTACCGCCAGGGTTATGAGTTCGCGATTGATGTTGAGCCGGAATGGTTGAAGCATCCATCGGGAATGGAGCTAGTGATCGAAAAATTCAAGGAAATCCATAAACGAAACTACGCCTTCAATATCGACTACGAGATTGAGTTGGTTAACCTTCGGGCGATCGCGATCGGGGAAGTACAAAAAGTTGAGTTGGAACGCCACCCGGCGACCAAGAGCAGTTCCCAGTCAGCCTCGACGGGCAAACGCAAGCTACATCACCGTGGGCAAGCCGTCACGGCTACTGTCTACGCGCGCGCTGGATTGAAATCCGGCCATCATATTCCCGCCCCAGCCGTCATCACGCAGTCCGATTCCACTACCGTTATCCTGCCCGGGCATTACGGCGAAGTCGATCCCTATCTCAACATTCTGATTTGGCCCGATGGTCTGCGGCGGACTCAATGGAACAAGGCTCCAACGGCCGGGAGTAAGTCCGGCGCCCGGAAAGCGGGGCGGCGCACCATGCGGTCATAGGCATTCGGCGTATCGAGGTTTTCAGGTTCAACACTTTTATGGTGAACGAAGCAATCGCGCGACAGAAGCGGAAAGCATCCGGCCGGGGGAGCGGTACGGTCTCAGGCAAGACCGCCGTCCCGGAAGCCAACAAGGTAACCCTCGACATTGTTGAGAACGCGCTGCGAAATGCCCGCCACGAAATGGATACCGTGTTGTTTCGTTCCGCGATGTCTCCGGTGATCCGCGAACAGCATGACGGCTTCCCCATGATATGCATGCCGGATGGGTGCATGATCGTGGGCCAGTTCGGCTCCTACGTAAGCGGCTTTATCAATGCCTGGAAGCGCGGGATTGAAGAAGGCGACGTATTCCTGATGAGCGATCCATATAAATGCAACGGCGCGATTTCTCATATCAATGATTGGATGGTGCTGATCCCCATTTTTCATGAAGGTGAATTAGCGGGCTGGTCTTCGCAATTCGGTCACACCATCGATGTCGGAGGACCCGTATCCGGGAGCCTGCCTACGGATGCGACGACGATCTTCGGCGAAGGTACACGCATTCCTCCCGTCAAACTGTTTGCCAAGGGAAAACTCAACGAAGACCTGCTGGACCTCATCCTCAATAACTCGCGTATGCCCACCATGAATTACTTCGATCTCATGGCCATCGTGGCGGCCTGCCGGACCGCTGAGAAGAGGGTAAGCGAACTCTGCGAGCGTTTTGGGCGTGAAGTCTATCTCGACGCTTGCCGAGCATTGCTCGACCGGACTTATCGGGCCATGGCTAAGCTGATTAAACAAAACCTCCCCGAAAATAAAGTCAGCTTCGAGGATTACATTGACGACGACGGACGGGGTAATGGTCCTTACAAGATGAAGCTGACTATTTGGCGGGAGGGCGAACACGGATATTTTGACTGGACAGGCACCGACTCACAGGCTCCGGGCCCCATCAATTTTTTCCTTAATGAAGAGATGTTCAAGATGTTTATCGGGGTGTATTTGATCATGGTGTTTGACCCCCAGATCCTGTTTAACGACGGGTTCTATCCTTTGCTGCACATCACCCAACCGGAAGGTTCGCTGATCTTACCCAAATTTCCCGCGGCGCTAGGTTGCCGGACGCACGCGCTGACTCGTCTGTTTGACGTGCTCGGAGGCGCGTTGGGCAATCAGGCTCCGGAGCTGACGACCGCGGCCGGCTATGGCACCTCTCCCTATCTTCTTTATAACGGTGTTGACGAAAACGGAGAATTCTTTCACTTGATGGAGATCAGTTTTGGCGGTATCCCCGGACGGCCAATCGGCGATGGCATGGACGCTCATTCCTGGTGGCCGCTTTTCGAAAACATCCCCAGCGAATATCTGGAGACCTATTATCCGCTCACGGTGCTGGAATACGGATCGCTGATCGATTCGGGGGGTGCGGGTTTTCATCGCGGCGGAAACGGCGTGCACAAGGTTTACCGGTTCGAGGCGGATGGCGAAATTGCCATTCATGACGACCGGCAGCGCTCGCAACCTTGGGGCATATTGGGGGGATTGCCCGGGAACAGCAGCAGCAAAACGCTGGTGCGCACATCAGGCGAATCGCTCCAATTGCCTTCCAAGGTGTCGTGCGTGAAAGTGCGGCGGGGAGATGTGCTCATCTATCAGACAGCTGGCGGCGGCGGCTGGAAGGATCCTCTCGATCGGCCGGCCGAATCCGTGCAAACGGATGTGCGGTGCAAATTAGTGTCTCTCGACAAAGCGCGGGCAGGCTATGGCGTTGTTCTATCCCCGCGGAGTCTGGAGATAGACACGGCGGCAACCCAACAATTGCGCGAGCGGATGCGGCAGGATCGTGGGGAGACAGCCAAGTTCACGTTTGGGCCCGTTCCGCAGGCGATTGGTGTGCGGTGCGACCAGGCAAGCCTCGGGCCAGCTAAGACGAGATCGGTTATCTAGTTTTGTTTCAATCTTGGGGCGATCTGAATGACGAAGGCTGTACATAGTAACGGTCCTAGAAAACCGCTTGAAGGTTTGCGCGTCCTCGAAATGGGACAACTTCTTGCCGGCCCTTTTGCTTCCGTCCTGCTGGCTTGGTTTGGGGCAGAGGTCATCAAAATTGAAGCACCGGGCGACGGGGATCCCTTGCGCACATGGCGCAGCCAATACAAGGGCACCTCACTGTGGTGGTACATACTCGGGCGAAACAAGAAGTCGGTAACCGTGAATCTTCGCGAGCCCGAGGGGCAGATGATTGTGCGTCGCCTCGTCGATAAAGTCGACGTGGTGCTTGAGAATTTCAAGCCAGGGACGATGGAAAGATGGGGCTTGGGATACGAGGATCTGAGGAAGATCAATCCGGGGATCATCATGGCGCGGGTTTCCGGTTGGGGACAAGATGGTCCCTACAGCGGCAAACCTGGTTTCGCTTCCGTCGCTGAGGCGGCGGGGGGCCTGCGTTTTGTCACCGGATATCCGGATAGCCCACCTGTTCGTCCCAATCTCAGTCTTGGGGATACTCTCGCCGGGCTGCACGCGGCCTTCGGCATTCTCGTGGCCGTCTACCATCGAGACGTGGCGGGGAACGGGCTGGGGCAAGTAGTAGATGTTGCACTCTACGAATCAGTCTTCAATGTGATGGAGGGAGTAGTTCCCGACTTCGACAAGTTAGGTGTAGTCCGCCAGCGCGAGGGCAACCGGCTGTCCGGGATAGTGCCGACCGGCACATGGCAGTGCAGTGACAGCAAGTACGTCGTAATTGGAGGTAATGGCGACAGCATTTTCAAACGTCTCATGTTGGCAATCGGACGGGCCGACTTGGCCAATGATCCGACGCTGGAACGCAACAGCGGGCGTGTTGAACACGCCCATTTGATCGATAACGCGATTTCTGCCTGGACTGCCCGACACCCTTTGCAAGAGGTCATTGACGTCTTAGAGAAGGCCCAGGTTCCCGTCGGACCGATCTACTCAGTCGCGGAGATGATCAACGACCCGCACTTCATCGCTCGCGGACTCTTTGAAACCCACGACCTGCCTGACGGAACCCCGGTGAAGCTTCCCGCTTTTGGGCCAAAACTATCTGAAACGCCCGGTCAAACACGTTGGATCGGCCCCGAGCTCGGAGCCCACAATGCAGAGGTGTTGGGTAACCTGCTAGGCATTTCAGAAGAAGAATTAAGAAGGTTGGCAGCGGCAGGGGTGGTCGGGCCGAACAGGAGTACGACTGAAGCCCCCAATCCCGCTAAATAATAACCCCGGCATAGATGCGCGCACTCTCGAGCGATGAAAGGTCGACCTCCATGTGCGGGCGAGTTACTTTGGTAGTTTTCTTTAGATCGTCAGGGATGCTATCCCAAATCCGATTACTGAAGATGATCTTGTCATACTTACTCGATCTTACGAACTTGCGAAGATCCTTGATCTTACTGAAGGGCAATGCACTGATTTTGTTTTCGGGCTTCAGTACCAGCTTGCGATACAACTCGATCAGGAGACTTAACGAAGGATAGTCGTCGTCATCCAGGACGAGAACCAGATTCGCGGTAGCGGGCAGGCGGCCCAGCTCTTTCACGGTTTGCTCAGCAAACGTAAGACCGAGGGGGATCACTTCGGCATGATTTCCTACGATACGGCGCACTTGGTCGAAGCGAATGTAGTTAGTGAGGACCTTACGAATCTTGCGCAACTCCTGTTTGGGCAACGCTGCCAGTTCCTCGAGCGAATATCCGGGAACATTAACTTGCCAGATCGCAGAAATATGGCCGGCGCGCTCGACCGCTTGAGGCTTGGATGCATCGACAAATATAACGAAGGGAGATTGAGTTTCTTGCTCTCTGGCTTGCTGATAGAGGTAGCGCGCGAAGGCCGACGGAGATACGCTTACTTCCCGCAAGCGAGCAAGAATCTCTCGCGAAAGCGCTTCGCATTTCTCATTGACGCTATCCCGGCCTCCGTAAAACAGTTGCTTTTGTACCAGAACGCCTTTGCCTTGGCGAAGGTTCAAGACGCCCAGAGTCTGCAGCTCCAGATAGGCCTTGCGAACTATATTGCGGCTGACTCCGACTTCCTGTTCCACCTCGCGGATCGACGGAAGCGTATCACCGGGCCGCAATCGTCCGAGCAGAAGCGCAAGTTTGATTTTCTCTTGTATCTGCGCATGGGGAGGAAGCGGACTGTGTTTGTCCAACGTAAAATCCATTATCTAGAAGGCTCTCGGCTGCATTCGGTAGATAGATACCAACCGAGCTAATAATATACGAATCGGCGCCTATTGAACTGTCCGGCGCGATTTGCCTGAAAGCCGGAGACAGAAATGGCGAGAGATTGGGAAAGACGGGAGGAGCAGCCATGCCGCTTGGACAAATCCATGTAGTGGAGGTCGGCCCCCGCGACGGATTTCAAATGGAAACAGTGTTTTTACCAACCGATCTCAAAGTTGAAATCATAGATTTACTGGGGAGTGCGGGCATCGAGAAGATTGAGACTACCTCATTTGTAAGCCCCGCAGTCATACCGCAAATGCGCGATGCCGAGGAGGTAATGTCGCGGATTCGGCGCATGGATGGAGTTTGCCATAGCGCGCTGGTTCCAAATCTGAAGGGCGCCGAGCGTGCAGTTGCTGCAGGCGTTGATACTGTGCGCGTGGTGGTCTGTTTAAGCGAGAGCTACAATCGGCGCAACGTGGGCCATTCTATATCCGAGTCTCTAGAGAACTGCCGAAGTATTTGGAAATTAAGCAACGATCAGGGTATTAGCTGCGAAGCGATCCTAGGGCTGGCCTTCGGGTGCCCTTTGGAGGGGGTTATCTCGGAGGACAGGGTCGCCGCTGCAGCAAATCAACTTATCGACATGGGGTTTCGCAAGCTTTCCATAGCTGACTCGATAGGGGTTGCGAATCCTGCCCACGTGAGGCGCCTGATCCGCAAACTGGCGAAGGAAGCTTCTCCGGCCTGTTACTCGTTGCATTTCCACGACACCCGGGGGTTAGGGTTGGCGAATGTCCTGGCGGGAATGGAGGAAGGTGTAGACACCTTTGATTCCTCATGTGGGGGACTGGGAGGCTGCCCTGTGGTTTCTGGCGGCAGCGGCAACATAGCAACGGAAGATCTGGTGAACATGCTGGAAGAAATGGGCATCAGTACAGGAGTTGATCTGTCGCTGGTCATGATGGCGGCAAAGAAACTACAGCGCTTCCTTGGCCGTCCTCTGGCCAGCCATGTGCTGGCGTCGGGAACGCGCCAGCAACTGTTCGCGGGTGCAATGTCGGGGAGTTCCGGGACCGCCTGACAAACGAACGATCTTGAACCCCCCGGAGAAGGCGCAGACCAATGACGGATGATGCCACCACGATAAAGAAGCTCTTTGTGGACCGAGGCTTTGCCGGCCGCGTGGGATTCGGACGGCGCCCGGCAATTTTGATCATCGACATTATTCAAGCATTTACCGAAAAGAGTTCCCCGCTGGCGGCAGATTTCGGTCCGCAGATAGCGGCGGCGCAGAGGATACTACGGATTTCGAGGAAAGTGGGCGTGCCCATTATTTTCACTACCGTGGAATATGACCCAAGCCTTAAGGATGCGGGCCTTTTCGTCCGAAAAGTCAGCGGTCTGAAATGGCTCGTCACCGGATCTAGGTGGGTTGACCTTCACCCCGCCTTGCGGAGGCGGAAGGGGGAACTGCTCATTAAGAAGAAATACGCTTCTGCTTTCTTCGGAACTGAATTGGCTTCGTTTCTGACTACGCAGAGTGTGGATACCGTTATCGTGTGCGGATTCACGACAAGCGGGTGCGTGCGCGCAACGGTGGTCGACGCTCTGCAATACGGGCTGCGCGCGATTGTTCCACGCGAAGCTGTCGGGGACCGCGCGTCACAGCCACATGAAGCCAGCCTCTTCGATATCGATGCTAAATATGGCGATGTAGTCGAACTAGATAAGGTTTTGGATTATCTGCGCCGGCGCGCCGGTTAGCAGACCTTCACGGACGAACACAAAATAAGCCCAGACAATTCTTTTGATCTTGACATTCCTTTCGGTCTCTCATAACAATTGTTCCAATCCGCAGACAGTGAAACCGAAGGGAGATCGTATGTACGGGATCCGATTGGAGCAGGTTTCTCGGGTGAGGTGGGCGTTTTTATCGAATCGGACCCACACCCAAGTCGCGTTGGCAATGGCGCCATGCCTTTTGATATTGGCGATGACATCCTACGGACGTGCCCAAGCCACGGCTTCGTTGGAAGGAGTGGTCTCAGACCCCACAGGCGCACTCCTGGCCCGCGCGGAGGTAACCGCAACCAGCCTTTCCACTGGCTTAGGGCGGAAAGTGACGACCGGCGCAGACGGCTATTACCGCATCGCCAGCCTTCCGGTCGGGGGTTATGACATATCGGTGATGCAGTCCGGATTCAAGAGAACGGTGTTGAAGGCTGTGACTCTCACAGTTGGCCAGGTAGCGCGCGTCGATATCACGATGCAGATCGGTGATGTTCAGCAAGAAGTCACGGTGCAAGGTACGGTTCCGCTGATAGACGCGACAACCACCGGGGTAGGAGGAGTTGTAGAGAACAACCAGATCATGGCGATGCCTCTGAATGGGCGGCACTTCCTGCAGTTGGGCCTGCTGATCCCCGGAGTGAGCGAGCCCCAGGCCGGAAGCACCCAGGCGCAGTGGGGAACAGCGGGAGGCAACATCGGCTTTTCCGTGGCCGGCCAACGCGACTCCTACAACGATTTCACGCTCGACGGGGTCAATGTCATGGACACCAACTACAACACCGTGACCGTGAGCCCATCGGTGGATGCGGTTCAGGAATTCCGGATCATCGCGGACGGATATTCCGCTAAGTACGGCATCGTACCCGGCGCCCAGGTTGACATAGTTACGCGCTCGGGCACGAACCTCTTCCATGGCTCCGCCTACGAGTACCTTCGCAATTCAGCGCTGGATGCAAAGAACTACTTCGACGATCCGAACAAGCCTATTCCGCCCTACAAGCAAAATCAGTTTGGCGCAACCGTGGGCGGTCCCATTAAAAAGGACCGGGCCTTCTTTTTTCTTTCTTATGAGGGATTGCGCATACGCCAGAGCCTGACGCAAGAGACTACAGTGCCGACTGCGGCCATGCACAATGGGGATTTATCGGGAATAAACCCAGGCACGGGACAGCCATTCCCGCAGATTACAGACGTCCATCATGTACCTTATCCCGGCAACCAAGTTCCATTGACGGCGTTCAATTCCATGGCGGCGGGAATCCTGGAGCTTACGCCACTGCCCAATATTAATACTGCCTCACCCGGACAGTCGAATTATCTGGCGGTTGCTTCCCGCTACGATAACAGCAATGTTTATCTCGGCCGGATCGACTACCAGCTAACTCCTAAGAACCTGGCGTTCATCCGATATATTCAACAGCAGGACGATTCAAGTGTGCCCTTCGTGCAGCGCTTTTCGCCCGTGCTTCCCGGTCCCAACGGCTTTGGCGATGTAAGCACGTCGTATGGCCGTAATGCTGATATCGCAGTAATCAGTTCGTTTACACCGGCTCTGGTAAATTCGTTTCACCTCGGATGGAACGAGCTGGATGCACTTGTTGAGTCACAGAACATAGACTCTAACTTCATTCAAAATCTGGGATATTTCCGATACGGCGCCACAATGAATCACGGGATTCCATACATCAGCATACCGGGGATGGGAGGTACAGGAGATAACGACACGCTGCAGCCGAACATCCGACGGAACAATGGTTACGAGTTTCGCGACGATCTGAGCTGGACCCGTGGCAGATTCACTCATGAATTCGGCGGCGATGACTGGCTGTATTTTCTGGCGGGTGTCACTGACACATTTTCCAACGGCGAATTTGAGTTCGGATCCGACCATGGTTTCGGTCAGAATGTAACTGGCTCGGGCTTTTCAGACTTCCTGCTGGATCGGCCGCGAGTCAGCTTGATTCAGCTTGGGGTTGGTTACGGTCATTACCGATACAATTACCTCGGCATGTACTATGCAGGCCAATACAGAGCTACTCAGCGCTTAACGCTGAATTTCGGCCTGCGCTGGGAGTTCTCCACCAGTCCGACTCCAGTAGATGGCACTGTCATGTCGGTATTGGACATGAAAGCCGGCGCGATCGTGCTCGGCTCGCAGTCAGGGACGATGCCATCCTTGAACGACCCGCTTACCCAGTACTTCATCAGGAATTTCGGAACGACCTTCATGACCAACCGGCAACTTGGTCTACCGGCCGCGGTCAATCCAACCTATTATCCGAATCTGGCGCCGCGGTTTGGGTTCGCATGGGATGCTTTCGCCAACGGACAGACGGTCGTACGCGGTTCCGTGGGGCTGTACAACAGCTTTCAGGAACGCGGGTACAGCGTAGAGTCTGGGTCACTCGGGCCTCCATTTGCCCCCACGGTGGCAACCTTCCAGGACTCACTCTATTTTCCCACCACGCCAAACACCTACGAGACTACGTTTGCCTTCGGTGGTCCTATCGACCGGACGTCGGATAATGGAGGACCATCGACTGCCGGCGTTCCTCCCGGAGTGCGTCCCGGGTATGTCGAAGAGTGGACTTTGGGTGTGCAGTCGATGTTCGGGCGAAGTACGGTATTCGAGCTTTCTTATGCAGGAAATCACGGGGTACATCTGAACGGATTCTATCTGGCCGATCAGAATTACCCGAATACAGCGCAAGCGCCGGGTGGCTACCCCCCGAATACTGAGTTCGGCGAGTCTTTTCAGGAGCACAGCCAAGGGATGTCTTGGTATAACGGGCTCTCCGCGCGAGTTCAGCGGCGGATGACGTCGGGGTTAACGTTCACCGTGGGTTATACCTGGGCAAGATCGGAAGACACGGTCTCGACATTTACCGGCGGGCCTACCGACTCTCCCGTTCCGCAAAACTCGTACGATATATCCGGCAACAAGGGCTTGTCCAATTTTGACCGCCGCAACCGATTCATTGTGAATTACGTTTGGGAACTGCCATTTGGGCAGGGCAAGCGATTTCTCAATCGAGGAGGAGTTGCCAACGTCGTTCTTGGCGGCTGGCAATGGGGCGGTTTGGCTACAGTGGAATCGGGCACTCCCTTTACTGTGCAACTCACATCCAATGTAAGCGGGATTGCAAGCTCCAATGCGGACCGTCCGAATTGCGTTTCCAACCCCAATGAAGGCGCTCCTGATACGGTCCAAGAGTGGTTCAACGTGAATGCTTTTGCGCCGAATACCACCATCACCCCCGCGACCGGCTCACCTTACCAGCTCCTGGGCACCTGCGGGCGAAACATCGTCCAGGGACCTCCTGTTCGCGACTTCGACACGACCCTAGCCAAGACGTTTCCCCTAACCGAACGCGTTAACCTCGAGTTCCGGACTGACTTCTTCGACGTCCTCAACCATCCGAACTTTAATGACCCTAACCGCTATTACGCAACCGCGACGTTCGGGCAGATCACCTCGGCGGCGCTGCCAAGATTGATCCAATTTGGATTGCGCCTGTCCTTCTGAAGAAATGCCGAATCAATCAACTCGGAGGCAGTTTCTCGGGTCCGTCGGTGGACTGATATGGGGAGGGCTTACGACGACTGGAGTTATACCAATCTTGGCGTCTCCGCCGAGGGCTTCGGCAACATCGATTGAAAGTGACCTTTTTCCGGCTCCGCCGATATCCGTTGCCGCATTCAACCAGCGGATCGCCAGAATTCGCAGCCAGATGCGGACGGATAAACTCGATTGTTTGATGGTTTCCTCGGTCTTGAACCATGCGGTACGGTATTTGGGATTTTTTGATCCGGAGCTACAGGGGCGGGCCTCCGGTTCATCCCAACTGGTTTCTGTACTCCTCCCCCTGGAGGGCGACCCTGTCTTGTTTCTACAGACCTTCACGGCCGCCGAATATCTACGTCCGCGAGCTGAGGCGTCAAGCTATGTAAAAGATGTACGGCTGGTGGGAGGGGATAATCAGAAGGTACTTCAGTTGGCAGCGGATCAAATCCGCTCCTGGAGACTGGATAGCGGCCGGCTCGGCTTGGCGGGCGGAGAAATTGACTGGGCGGAGCATTTGTTCTTTTCTCAGCTTTTGCCATGCCTGGACCACGTGGAGGCTAACTCAATGCTGAATCGCCTGCGCATAATAAAGGATGACGAAGAGATCGGGCTTATGCGACATTCCGCCGCCATAGGCGATTCGGCAATGGTTGAAGTGGAGAGATACATGGCGCCGGGCGTGACCGATCGCGAGCTTTACGCTCGAGCTATGGCCAGCATGATAGCGGCCGGGGGAGAAGAAGATACTTTTGTACTTATGGGTATAGGGCCGAATCAGAATGCCATGCTCATGGAACTCATCGACGGACGGACGCTCAGCAAAGGCAACGTTATTGTTTATGAGACGCTGCCCTTCTACCGTCTGTACAACACTGAACTGGCAGTCACCTTTTCATTAGGTCCCGTTTCGGCAATGCAAAAGCGTGCAGCAGATGCCTGTCAGGCCGCCTATGAAGCTGGCGTAGCTGTAACCAAGCCGGGCATCCCTGTCTCGAACGTCGTGGACGCAGCATTGGCCGCGTTTCAGGAACGCGGCTTTCCCTCTTTCACCCACACGCCAGGACACTTTATTGGTCTGGATAACTACGAAGGGCCATCCTTGCGCTCGCACGATACCATTCTTCAAAAGGGAATGATCTTTAGCTTTCACCCGAACTTGGTGATCCCGGGACAAGTGAAGCAGGAGATCTGCGGGATTCTACTGGTTACGGATCACGGCGTAGAAAATCTCTCGCAATATCCACCCCGCGGTATTCGGGTTGTATAGCCGTTAGGGCAACGAGTATGCATCGTCCTAGATTCAATCGACGGGATCTGCTGAAAACTACCGCCCTGGCAGCGGCCGGGATGGCTTCGAACCACGCGAATACTTTTGGGCAATGCGGAAGCGCAAAGACTACCAGTTTCCCCGATCCCCCCTCCGAAGTCGCGACCCTGTATTCGAAAGAATATGGACACCGGCGCGTCACGAAGATTCAGGATGCCCTTCGGCGCGCCAATCTTGACGCTCTGCTCGTAAGCAACCGCGGGTTGGATTACATCGGCTATGTAAGCAATTTCCATCCTTATCCTCTGGAACCTGGGATGGCTCTGGTGTTGGCCGACGGGCCTTCCACTCTTTTCGTAAACACTTACAGCAGCGCCCATACGCGCGCTCTGCTGCCAATTATCTGGACAGACGAGTTGATGGACGTGCCCCGTGATCAAGTGTCGGAAGGTAGCAATCAAAATCTGGCGGACGCATGTATCCAGAAATTGCGCGATCGGAAACTGCAGCGCGGCAGAATCGGACTAGCGGGCGATGAGATCGATTGGATGCTACCTTTTTATTTTCGAGACCGGCTGCCCGATGCTAAGACAGCAGATGCAAATCGCACGCTGACAGAAGTCATCGTAGTGAAGGACGAAGTCGAACTGGCGCTCATCAGGTTTGCGCAGAGGATCATCGACGAAATTGCATATCCCGCGTTTCGCGAGAATTTGCGACCCGGCGCTATGGATCGCGATGTGTATGCGCGAGTGTTGGCAAGCATGCTCGAGCGGGGCGCAAACCCGGCAACAGTGTTGCTATTTGACGCCGGTCCTGCAGGCTCAGGCACCTGGGCCAGCGGAACCAGTGGACGCAGGCTGGAAAGAAGCGACATTATCCTATCTGAGCCCACCCCGAATATCGCCGGATATCAGTCGGAAAAGATGTACACATTTGCGCTGGGCCGCGAGATACCGGAGTCGCAAAGGAACGGATCGCAGGTGATCTACGAAGCTTACCAACTGTTAATGAGCGAGTTGAAAGTCGGACAGGAATTGACGCCGATCATACAGAAGGTGGAATCGTTTATTCAGAGCCATGGATACCCGGGCAACACAGTTCCGGTAGGCCATTGGATTGGAACCCAGAATCACGAAGGACCCCGCTTCACGGTAGAAGGAACACGAGGTTGGGTATTGCAGAGCAATATGGTAATGAGTTGGCATCCCAATGTTGTCGTCCCGGGCAAGGTGCGTACAACCTGCTCCACCTGTGTCGTACTGACGGAAAAGGGAGCTGAAGATCTGTCCACGATAAAGATGGAGCCGATCTACTATTTGCCGTAGCTGAACGATAAAGAATGGGTCGCGTGCTTTCTATGATGAATAATGTTTGGCTTTCCGCACTATTTCTTTCCACTTTATCCGTGGCAGGCATGGCCCAGCAAGTTCAGCCGATTATTGACGTTCATGTGCACGCTTATCCCGCGGACTGGGTGAAAAACGTGCTCGGTCCACTCGCCACAGAAAGTGATAAGCTACCCGATCCTCCGAACCCCATCACCGGCAAGCGTTCCGGGGCCGTAACCGACGAACAGCTGCGCAACGCTATGTTGGCGGCCATGAAGAGTCACAACATTGTTAAGGCGATTGCCAGCGGCCCGCTAAATATTGTTTACGAGTGGAAGGCCGCCGATCCTGACCGGTTTATTGGTTCACCTCTGTTTCCCATTCCGGCGATGGCGCCGTATCCGGCAATCGAAGAACTCCGCCAAGGCTACACTTCTGGCCGGCTCGGGGCCCTTGGGGAGATTACCGCGATTTACGACGGGCTTTCCCCCAGCGATCCCAAGATGGAGCCTTACTACACGCTGGCCGAGAGGATGAAGATACCTGTCGGAATCCATACGGGCATTGGCATCCCGGAAGCTTCTTATAGTTGTTGCCCGGGTTTTCGCATTGCCTTGGCCAACCCTCTCAACGTAGAAGAACTCCTGGTGCGGCATCCAGCTTTGCGAGTGTATATCATGCACGCTGGATATCCCTATCTGGACGCCACCCTGGCTCTGATGAATGCATACCCGAATATTTACGCCGACCTCGCGGCCATCGATTGGCTTCTTCCGCGGGAGGAGTTTCAACGATATCTTTCGAGCCTGATGCGAGCGGGCATGGGAAAGCGCCTGATGTTTGGAACCGACGGGATTGTATGGCCCGATGCTTTTGGCATTGCGATCGACAATATTAATTCCACACCTTCTCTCACTCCCGAGGAAAAGGCGGACATCTTTTACAACAATGCGGCGCGCTTTTTACAGTTGGACAAAGCCAAAACAGAGTCATCCGGAAGGTGATCCATGTCGCCACGCAGGACAGAAACTAGGAAGCGAGTTCCCTCAGGAATAGGGCTCCAAGAGCATGCCGCAGTCTTTTTTGGTCGGCTGTTGAAAGATGCTGAGGGCAAGCGATTGTTGGCGGAGCAAAACCATCGGATCGAATTCGACCTTATTGATGGCAATCCATTCTGTGTGAAGATAAAGAACGGCCGTATCGGAACGACCGCCGGCGCGATCGAACCACGGCGTTATGACCTCAACGATCTTATACACTTCCGGCTCTCGTCGAAGTCATTGGCTCGACTCCTGGAGGGGAAAATTCGCTTTACCGACGCGCTGATCCCGATTCAAGAGGAGGGCAGCGACGCCATGCTGCTGTTGGAATGCACATTATTCAAATGGAGTGTCCTAAGCTGGGTCGGACGTCTTTTTCGAGCGGCCCAAATACGAAGCGGTGTGCGCTCATGAGCCTTTTCCCGCAGAAGTTCACGAGAAGAAAACTGCTGTGGCTCAGCGCTCTTGCGTATCCGGGCGAGATTCTTAAGAGCTTGGGTTCCGATCGGAATTCGCCGGCATCCACGAATATCGATATCTACACGCATTACTTTCCCCCGGTGTACGCCAAGGAAATTATCCGTCGCGCGACACGCACCCACCCGGATGTTCCAAATATCGAAATGCTGATGCGCCTGTTCCCTACTCTGTGTGAGTTCGACACACGTCAGACGCATATGGACCGGTATGGAACGTCGCTTCAGGTATTGACCCCTCTGCCGATTCCGCCAGATCTGTTCGTGAGCGATTTAGCGTCAGCATCGGCGCTGGTCAGGGTTGCCAATGATGCGATGGCCGAGGCGGTCTCCAAACGGCAAGACCGATTTGCCGGGGTGGCACTGCTCTGCTTTTTGGATATGGAGGAGGCCACAAAAGAGTTGGAGCGAGCCGTAAAGGAGCTCGGTCTAAAAGGAGCGATGCTGTTTACCAATATCTCCGGCAGATCTCTCGACATCCCTCCCCTATTTCAAGTCTATGAAATGGCTGAGCGCCTGGACGTACCTCTATGGATCCATCCTATTTCTTGGAACTATTATGATTGGATCCGGGATTACTTGATTTGGCAGATTTTTGGCTGGCCGATCGACACGACTTTAGCGATGGCTCGTCTGGTTTATGGCGGGGTAATGGAGAAATTTCCTAAGTTGAAATTTATTACTCACCATGCCGGTGGAACGACTCCATACCTCATTGGGCGGGTGATCGACACGTACGATCAAAACGAGGAATTGATGAGGCTCTCGGGATCCAGTGCTAGAGCCGCTTCACCAAGCTCCAAGAAGCCGATTGACTACTACCGGATGTTCTATGGCGACACCGCACTTTCCGGTATTCCCAGCGCGATGAACTGCGCATATGAGATGTTCGAATCGGAGCGCCTCGTCTTCGGCTCCGATTACCCGTTTGGGCCTGATGGCGGACAGCGCTTTATCCGGTCGAATCTGGCAGCGGTGGATGCGTTGAAACTGCCGGATCGCAAGAAAAAGAGAATACTGGTCGACAATGCCCGCTACTTGCTAGGAATGCAGAAGGCTTGACTACGGTGGAATTTGCCGCGCAAGTCCCTCACTGAAGTCGGAGTGGGGAAGGTGGATATCTGATGGATGGGGACAATAGGATCCTTCCACTTCAACTGCAGGCTGCTGACATTGCCGACCCCGAGCACCGTCTCATACGGATTCCAGCGCTGCATGTTGTCGCGGTGGAACTGAGTCCAGTCCGCGGGTGAGGGATTGGGTGTCTGCGCATGCGTTGCCAGAATCAGGCACAACGGCGCGATTGCGAGTAGCAAGCTCACAATCCTGAAGGAAGTAGTCTGTTTCTTGTTGATGAGACGGATCGGGGATTTCATTTAGCGCAGGCCTCCACAGCATAGGCTGAACTCAGCGGCGACGCTGATTCAGAGAACAACCACGGAGGCTCCCGGACAGCATGTGTACTTCATCGGACTCGATGTACACAAGAAGCCCGGCGACTGGATTTGGTCCAGACGAGGACGGAAGGAACACGGTTAGGTGATCATAGCTGTGCTGCAGAGAGCGGCAGTCACGGCCCGCGATCGTCATTGATGTTTTTAAAGCCCGTCAAGAAGCCTGGGTCTGAGTGTAGCGTACGAGTCAGTGATGACGTTTGCAGAAGATCGCAGCGATCTCGATTAGGAGACTGTTTGGATTCGCACCTCAGGCCGCGCCCTGCAGCACAGGAGGTGACGATGGGGAAGCAGAAGCGCAGCGCAGTCGTGCTGGAGCCAGACGCAGCCGGCATCGATATCGGAGCTGAAGAGATTTATGTTGTGGTCCCACCGGATCGCGAGGAATCAACGCGCAAGTTCAATACGTTTACTCGGGATCTCAACGCGCTGGCAGAGTGGCTTGAACGCTGTCGCGTCCGAACCGTAGCGATGGAATCAGCCGGCGTCTACTGGATTCCACTCTTTCAGTTTCTTGAGGAGCGCGGATTCACGGTGTATCTGGTCAACGCTCATTACCTGAAAAGCGTTCCAGGCCGAAAGAGCGACGTCTCCGATTGCCAGTGGATCCAGTACCTGCACTCGGTCGGCCTGCTTCGTGCGAGCTTTCGACCGCCGGATCATATCTGCGCGGTGCGAGCGCTATGGAGGCATCGCGCCAGTTTGTTACAGATGGCTGCAGAACACACCATGCATATGCAAAAGGCGCTGAGCCAGATGAACCTGCAGATCCATCACGTGCTTAGTGACATCACAGGGATGAGCGGATGGGCCATCCTGGATGCGATCCTCGCAGGCGAACGCGATCCGGCCGAACTTGCGAAGCTCTGCCATGTCCGCGTGAGGAGCCCGCGCGAGACCGTAGCCAGGGCCCTGGAAGGAGACTACCGTCCCGAACACTTGTTTACGTTGCGACAGTCGTTGGACGGATATCGATTTCACCAGAAGTTGATCTCCGATTTGGATTGCGAAATTGCGAGACTCATGCAAACCCTGCCCAGTGCGGCAGGGAACTCGGCTCCGCCAATGACCCGAACTAAGCCGCACCGCTTACCGGCGTCAAGGCAATGATCCTTCGTTCGACCTCCGCGGCGAGTTGTATCGGATTGCAGGAGTAGATCTCACCGATATTCCAGGCGTAAGCACTGTCACTGCGCAAGTGATCCTCACCGAAGTCGGTCCTGACGTCAGTCGCTTCCGTCACGCATCGGCCTTCGCTTCATGGCTTGGACTCTGCCCGGAGAAGCGCGTCAGCGGCGGAAAAGTCCTGTCCTGCAGAACTCGCAGGGTTGCACATCGGGCTGCCACTGCTTTGCGATTAGGCGCGCACGCCCTTAGCCGCGCCAAGGGCTATTTTGGTGAGTTCTTCCGTCGTATGCGATCGAAACTGGGTACAGCCTCTGCCATCACAGCCACTGCACACAAGATCGCGCGCGTTATCTATCATGTCCTGCTCACGAAGGAACCCTATAGCGAAACCGTCTTCTATCAGTGTGAAGAGCAGAGTCGAAAACGAGCGCAGCTGCGTTTGCGCAGGTACGCGCATCAACTGGGATTCCAACTCATGCCAATTGGATCTTCGGATCAATGAGCTAGTTCCTTAGGAGACGATTAGCTACTGCGTGAAGGACGTGAGTGGCCGGATTCAGCGGGAAGGCAAGGTTGGATCGACCCGGCGCGAGCTGGAGCGCTGGATGGAGGGTCTACCCCAGCCATGGAGTGTTGGCATGGAGGCGACGATCTTCAGCGGCTGGATCTACGACCATCTGCTTCCACATGCTACGCAGATCAAGGTGGCTCATCCATTGATGCTGCGTGCGATTGCAGCAGCCAAGAAGAAGAACGACCAGATTGATGCCGGCAAGATCGCTGACTGCTTGCGATGCGACTTTCTTCCCGAGTGCCACATGATGCCTCGGGAGATCCGGGATCGCCGCCGCACTCTGCGCTATCGACATCTTCTGGTCAAGCAGATGGTCCAGATGAAGAACCGGGTCTCTGGGCTGCTCATGGAGACAGGTGTGGAGTACAACAAACAATGTAACGAGCATAAGCAAAAAAACGTATGGTGTTTTCCCGGACCATACATATCCGCGCGCTTCGCGTCTGACCACGAACCAGCGCTTGAAATATCCCAGCGAGCGCATGCGAATTGTGAGCATTTAAGATTCCTCTTTCAGCGCTCGGCCGAAGTTAAGTCTAGCCATAAGTTACAGCACGAGAACGTGTAGACGGGTTAGCCTACTGCTCAAAGACGGCGCCACCGAGCTTGATCGCTTGATCGGACAAAGAGTTCAAGAGGCTCGGCAAGACCATCGCGTTTCAACACGGTTGCCAATTGTTGCCCGGGGTGGGGGATTCCGGCGTTCTAATCGGAGACGCCCATCTCCGCGCCGGAATTGAAATCGCTGCCAAGTGTCGGGATTTGGCACAGGAACTCGCGCTGACGCCTCTATGTCGCTGGGAGGGCGCGGACGAGTTGACCGAAGTATCGAACCAACTTGGGCCGCTCGCGTCCTGACAGGAAGCTGAAGGCGTTCATCTACTTCGCTTTCATCATTGAGGCTTTGCGATAGTGTGAACAGCCCCTAGTCCACAGGCATCTAGCGTTGCAAGAGAGAAGAGCATTTGTTCCTATTTGGGGGCGCATCCTCGCGCCCCTCTTTTTTGCCATCCGATCCGGCTGTATTCGTCGGGACGCTCTCTGTACAAAAGTGACCGAACAACGGGCGCGCTCTCTGTGTGACAAAAAACAAAAGGGCCACCGATTTGGTGACCCTTTCACTGCCCCAATTTCCCTAGGAGGAAAATCACTTGCTTTCTGGTTGGATTCAGACCAACTTTTTAGAGTTGCCTTGGACGTCTGACAAGGGCGCGCTCATGCGAAAACGTGGACGCGTTTCTTCATTTGTGCATTGGCTCGCGTAAACCCATTGCTCTTAGCCAGTCATTATCCAGAGTGCTGCTGTAATTTGGTTCAGAAATCAGAATGTACCCGTCCAGTTCTTTCGTTTTCAGTACTTGTTCAAGTGCGGACTTGTCTTTGGGAAATTCGTATCCAACCGTTTGCAGATAAATACCATGCCGTACTTCGCAATACCAGTTAACTTGACGAGTCACTTTTCTCGGCCCTTCGGTTACAAGGTAGAAACGATGAGGGTCGTTCGATTGCGGCTCTGAAAACTTCATGAACAATCTATTGGTTATTGACCTCATTGTGACTCCTCCGTCAGGTGGGAGGCGCGCTTGTTCAACGCGCCGTATCTGGGTTTGCAGAAGGGAAATCAGACCACTGGATACGGTTGCTGGTTGGCAGCCGTTGTATAGAACAACGCAGATGGGAACCTGAATTGTTCTCAGCGTACCAGCGTGGCTTCGTGTTTAGAATTGCCCGTTTGTGTGAGTGACTAGTTCAAAACGGGCATCACGCCTTGGCCGTTCTCTTCTGCTTTGCCCATCTCTTCTTCATGGCGGCACTGATCCGCGCTCTCCCCTCGGCGCTCATAGTGCCGGGCTTACTCCCGTGTGTCGCTGTGCTGCCAGAGAGCAGTTTGCGAACTTGTTGTAGTCGGGATATTTCGGCGTCGATGGCTGCGATCAATTCGGATGTGTTCATAGGTGTCCAGTTTACTGGTTGCCTTAATTGCCGCCGCCCTGCTTCTGGGCACGAGTATGGACTATTTTTTATAGGCGACAGCCTGTTCAGGCGTCAGAATGGCTTCGATTTGGCGATCTGCGGCCTGTACCAGAGGCTTCGTTGCTGTCTTAATTGCTTCTTCGTCGCCGTTATTGGCCACTCTGATCCTATCGATCTGTGCAGCTTGCTCTTTCAAAACAGCAGTTATTTTGGCGGTCTGGTCGTCAATAAGCTTTAGTTGGTATTGAATTTGCCTAGCCCTGTCTTCAGGACTAAGCGCCGGTGCGCCGCCCTGATCGGCTCCGGGATTTTTGGGCCAGTTGCGATGTTAGTCTTCGGCAAACCAAGCCTAAGGAAGGCGGAGGGATTTGCCGTGAAGAAGAAGCGATTTTCTGTAGAGCAGATAGTGGCGGTGATGAAACAGGCCGAGGCTGGGGTTCCGGTGGCGGAGCTGATCCGGAAGGTAGGGATCAGCGAGCAGACCTTTTATCGCTGGAAGAAGCAGTACGTCGGGATGGAACTGGACCAGGCGCGACAGATGAGGCAGCTTCAGGAAGAAAACAGCCGGTTGAAGCAACTGGTAGCGGAACTGAGTCTGGACAAGACGATGTTGCAGGATGTGCTGCGAAAAAAGTTCTGAGGCCCTCCGGTCGCCGTCCATGGTCGATCATTTGCGCGACCGGTATGGGGCCAGTGAGCGGCACGCATGCCGGATTCTTCTGATGGTGCGAGGCACGTATCGGTATAAAACCCGGCAGGAACCATGGACGGAGTTACGGATGCGGATACGTGAGATCGCACAGAGCAGGGTGCGCTATGGGTATCGTAAGATCCGCGTGCTGCTGAACCGCGAGGGCTGGGATGTTGGAAAGTATTTGGTGTACCGGTTGTACAAAGAAGAGGGCCTGGCACTGAAGGCGATCAAACCGCAAGAGAAAGGCAGTACGGCGTCGCGAAGCCGCAGCTATGGCCGGCCTTTGTGAGTTGTTGAAAGCTGGACCTGTGTGGGCCGTGGATTCTCCAGGCAATAGAGACTGTGCGCAACAGCTATGGGCGGAATTTCGGCCCGCGATCATCTGGATGGCATCACCGTTTTCAAGCCTGCTTTGGATCGTTCTCCAGAGCAGATGGTGATCGATCAGATGGGGACCATCGATACCACCACGGCGTATACTTTGCGGACCCGCCGTACACGGCCGTTCGTGTGGTTGGGAGCACGTTGACCCCGCAGGTTCGGCAGGTCCTCGGTAGTTTCGGACTCGACTCTTTCACTCTTATCGATGAAGGATTCCAGGCCGTTCGACCACTGCCACCCTCCTTAAGCCGTTGATTGTGGGCGTACGACGGGCAAACCGGAAGCTACGGCTCCCCTCGGTTGAATCGAGCCTGACTCACTACCGTCTAAATCGTTCCTTGGGCGATTTTGCGACCGAAAGTGCGTACTTTCATCTGAACTTGTGCGCTCCATTGCATGCTAAATCTTGACCCAGCCTCCAGCCAGGAAATTCGATGTCGCCCTTTTCTTCGACGGGCCGACAGGAATCCCGCCCGTCAGGAACAAGGGGCCCGTCTCTAGTGCCCACAACGTTGTCTTTTAGCCGGACCTTCCGAGCGTTTCGGCATGGTGATTTTCGCCTGATGTGGATCGGAGCATGTACCTCGACCATCGGGACGTTTGTTCAGCAGTTCGCACAAAGCTGGCTCATCTATGACCTCACAAAGAATCCCTTTTATCTGGGATTGGATCTTTTCCTGGGGCAGCTCCCTATCATCCTGTTCTCGCTGGTCGGGGGTGTCTTCGCCGATCGTATGGATCGAAGGAAAATGCTGCTGTCCTCCCAATACATCCAGATGACTTGCGCCTTCGTTCTCACGGCACTGTTCCTTACTCACGCAGTGAAGGTCTGGCACATCCTCTCTCTGTCTTTCGTCGTCGGTCTTGGCCAGTCATTCGGCGGGCCGGCATACTCGGCTCTCCTGCCGACTCTTGTCCCCGCTGACGATCTGTCCAACGCCATCGCCATGAACTCTATCCAGTTCAACCTGGCGCGCATCCTTGGCCCGACCCTGGGAGGCCTCGCTTACGCAACCCTCGGGGCCACCTGGTGCTTCGCTTTGAATGGAGTGTCCTTCCTCGCGGTCATCCTTTCGCTCATGATGATCCAGTAAAATTCGTGCCGGCAAGATCAAAGGAAACCATCCTGAAAAGCATGGGCGAAGGGATTGCTTTTATTCGCCAACGTGAGGGATTGGCTCCGCTGGTTTTTCTCGCTTTCAGCATGACGCTTCTCGGCTTTTCTCTGACCGGGTTTCTGCCGGTAATGGTTCGTACGGTCTTCCATCGTGGGCCGCAGACGTATCAGCTTCTGCTGGTCTGTTCCGGCGCGGGATCGATCGTTGGTGCCCTGATGGTTGCCGCTCTAGGGCGCTTGAAGGGGCAGGGGCATGTCGCCTTACTGACCTTGCTGGCACTGGGAACTGCTATCGCCGGTTTCGCCATGAGCAGATGGCTCCCACTCTCCTGCCTCTTGATTTTCATCGGCGGTGCGGCGATCATGGCGTCCGCTTCGCTCATGTTGTCCCTGGTTCAGCTGATCGTCTCAGAACAGATGCGTGGCAGGGTAATGAGTGTCTACAATCTTGCCTTTCGAGCGGGCATTCCGCTGGGAGGCCTGGCGCTCGGCAAGCTGATCCTGATTGTCGGAATAACGGCTGCCCTGGGCGGCTCGGGGATCCTGTTGATCGCGGTCACCCTTATCTTCCTGATCGTGATGCGGGGCGTCGCGACCTTCCAGCGTGCGGCCGAAGTTGAAGGTTGAGACTCTCGATCATGGGCAATCCGGAACTGAACTTCTGCGCCGAATTTACTTCCCAATTGCCGACAATCCGCTCGCAGTATGCCCGGCGTGAACGGCACTTCTCTGTACAGCTCGTTTTGCCTCAAACTGTCCGCCGCTGAACTGAACAAGCGGGAGGGTCTGACCCTTCAGGGTCATCGAACTTCACCATGTTGACTTCACAAATAAAGACGTCACTCCGCGTTTTCGGGAATTAGATTAACCGTCTCCTGCAACCCTCGGCGGACTATCATGGTCATGCGATTCCCGTGAGCCACGATAATCCGCAGTTGCTGAAAACGGTGCTGGTGGTTGCGTGTTCAGACTCGCCGGTGACGAGTGTGGTGTCGACAGTTCTGTCCTCGTGGAAGCTGGAGTGCGCGCGGGATAACGAGGAAGCTCTCGCGCTGTTGGAGAAGTCCGCTTTCGACCTTGTCATCACCGACACGGCCAGTTCAGGCCGGGAAGATGTTGAACTGCTTCGAAAGGTACGGCTGGTAAGGCCACATACGCGTTTGATCATTGTTGCGGACAGGACCACGCCTGCGGACGTGATTGCCGCGATCCGCGCGCGAGCTTTCAGTTACTTTACAAAGCCGCTTTCGGCAGAGGCTCTGGGGGAGGTGCTGCAACTGGCGATGGAGAGCCCTGCCTGGGACGACGCGATTGAAATGCTGTCCGGTACGGATGCGTGGTTACGTCTTTCGGTGCGCTGTGACGTATCCACGGCCAATCGCCTGCATCAGTTCGTTCGCGAATTTCTGGATTTGCCCGAAGTTGACGAGGATAAGGTGGCGACAGCGTTCAGAGAAATGCTGCTCAACGCGATGGAGCATGGCGGGAAGTTTGATCCGGAACGGCGTATCGAGATTGCCTACCTCCGCGCGCGTCACGTGGTGCTCATCCGAATTAAAGATCCGGGCGAAGGATTCTCTTTACAGGAAAATCTCGATACAGCTGCGAACAATCCGCCTGATGATCCTATGCGCCATCTGAAGCACCGCGAGGCGCAGGGGATTCGTCCGGGTGGATATGGGATTTTGCTGGCCAAGAATCTGGTCGATGAGCTGTTCTACGGAGAAAAAGGGAATGACGTGCTGCTCATCAAATACATCAATGATGAGCGTAGAGGGTCGGCTTCTCCACCGCTTTGAGCTTGGCGGGGAATTCTCTCACTTTTAGTCGCTGCCAGCTCAACCGGTCGATGCAACACTATCTAATCAGCTGATCCACAAGTGCTTACCCTGAAGAATCGATCTGTTTGGCCGATGTGGCCAAACCTAGCTAGGGAAAGGTTCCGGCTGATCTAACCCGAGCCAGAGCTTTTAGCTTTTGTTTTCAATGAATATGGGTCTGAGCTGAGTGTTGCGTCGACCCACTGAGACCACCCTCATTTTGAGTAAGTTCCTCAGGACCGGTCCTCCAACAAGAGTGTTCCTCTGCAATCCCTGTTCTTAAGCTCCTGATCCTTTGAGATGCGTTTCATAGAAAAGTCTGACTCAATGCCGAAATCTTCACGCAGGCAGTCATTTCATCATCTCGTGTCCACGACGAAACCATGGTCGTTCTCGGCGGCGCAGATAGGCAGGCATCCACGGCTTCTTATCGAGCACCTTCTGCGCCCATTCGCGGGCTTCGGCGTTCCGTCCCGTGGACGCAAGCATGCCCGCGAAATTCAAGTACGTCTCCGATGACGTCGACCTTGCGGTTACCTGCCGGAAGAGTGCCTCGGCTTTTTCTCTTTGCCCCGTCGCCGCATAGGCGTGAGCAAGCAATCCTTGCAGTGGGAGATTCCTGCCATCTCCGCCAATCGCTGCTGGCACAGAAGAGGGTCTTGCGGCCTGCCCGTCCACTCCACTTGCCAGAGAGAGGATCGCGACGATGGACAATTCCATGCAGCCAGTAAAGGGCACCGATGCGGGCCAGCAAGTCAGCTCCCTCGGGTTCAGAGAAGACGCGCTAAGCGAGATCGTCCGGCGGACGGTAACAAGCGGTAACATTGCGGTTCGTTGTCACTGGTTTTCCCGCATTTTCTTGCATTGTCAGGGAGATATCCAGAGGGTTCGTGCCCTTGTGTATCCAATTGCAATTAGGTATAGATAGGGGATATCCAGTCAACAGCTGTGACAGCGCCGGAATGGTAGGACAGCTGACTCTGGATCAGCATATTGGGGTTCGAATCCCTGGGGGGCAGCCAAGATTCATGCGGGTTCCAGCGATTTCACCTCGCGGGACCCGCTTCCATAACAGCACCGTAACAGTAACCATTCCAAATTCCGGAATTGGTTCCGCTTTCTCAATGCGATTTACCATTGGCGGGTGATCTCCAAAGAGAGAGTTCGGGAACTGATTAACCTGGGGAACGAGAACCGCAATCTGGACTATAAGGGCGCGTTCTCGTGGAATGAGGCAACGAATGACGAAAAGTGCGAGATCACCAAGGACGTGTTGGCCTTTGCCAATTGTCGCGACGGCGGGGTAATCCTGATTGGCGTAAATGACGAGTCCGGCGCTCTCGAAGGGCTCACTGAAGACCAGTCCACATCATTCGATCAAACGAAATTCAATAGCTTTATCCAGAAGTACACCGACCCACGCCACACAGCCAACGTTCACCGGATCGAGATCGACGAGAAGCGAGTAGTGGTAATTGACGTTCCCGAATTCTCTGAACTTCCGATCCTCTGTGCGCGAGATGCCAACAGTTCCGTCAATAACCGGAAGCTGATTCTCAAAAAAGCTGCGCTGTACAAGAGAACCGACCGGGCAACATCGGAGGTCATCGAAGATGCGCAGGAAATGCGTGAGCTCCTGAATCGCGGCTTACTGCGCCGCCAGGACGAGTTGCTGAGAGCATTCAAACAGATCATTCAGCCGGGTGAAGCTAATCGGCCAACCGAGCCAGCGGCGGAATACAAAAGCGAGATACAAGAATCGGAGAATTACTTTTCGGGAATCGCCGAACTATCTAGCGGGTCCACCTACTGGACGGTGGAGATGCGACCCGAGAGTTACATCCCAGTCAGGATACAATCTGCCGCGCAAATTCAATCTTTGGTGGAGCAATCAGCCATAAGCATCCGTGGCTGGACGTTTCCAATCGCGGGGAGAGTCGAGAACGCCAAGTGGGTAAATTTCGATGGAGGAAGCCAGGCGGTCCTTAAGAGCGAATGGCGCGGCCCTGAGGCGCTGAGAGTGTATAGAAGCGGGCTCGTGGTATGGCGTTCAACACCAAAGGAGGACCGGAGTGCTTATGCGGGCCAAACGTCACATCGTTTATCTCGCTGATCTTTGCGACCACGGAATGGTTGCTTTTCGCCAAGCGCTTCTTTGAGTCGCTTCTCACAGTTGAGGAAAGCGTCCATTTGACCATCGGCGCATCCGGAATTCTAGGACGCAAACTGATCCGCACTGATGATGGCGGGCCGTTTCCTCCGATCTACAAAACAGATGTCCCAAAGTTCGAGATCAAACGAATAGCGACCGTGTCGGACTTGAGAGCGGACCCAGAAGCTATCGCCCGGAAGATCGTGCGACAGATTTTCGAATTCTACAATTGGAACGATCCGGATGAGTCGATGCTTGTGTACTTCCAGGAGCGGCTCATTCAGCGACAGTTTTAGCTGATTCGCTGCCTACAAGAATTCCTCGAAGCTCAAGCCAAGGACGGCCAAAAGGGCAATCGTCTTACTCATTTGGACTCTCCTTCGTGCGACAGCTCTCAGTCGCCGGTTATCGAACAGCTCCCGTGTAGGGATAGGTCACGTCGAGCAGCTTTGCTGCCGCCCGCCTCCATTGGTCGACCACGTACTGATCGTCGAGCGCTGCCGCAGCATTGGCGTTTGAAAGGTAGTCCAGGATCGCCTGTTCTCTGGCCGAGTGAACTACCAGCCGAGCCTGCCGCAGGTATTCATCACGGTCCTGCTTCGTCGCGTCCCAGCGCAGACAGGCAAGCGCCAGTGGTCGGAAATCATCAGAAACCCGGTTCGCAGGATTCGCCCGCTCCACGGCCCACTCGATCGCCCGACCTGACCTGGGGTTGAACGCCACAACCGCCGCGACAAGGAACAGCGCCACAATGACGACAACCGCAGTGACAAACGTCGAAGCATCATCCTGCTTCGCAGCAGGCGTCACGATCGGCGCCGAGGGCCGCGGCTTCGGGTCCCAGTTCGCCGGCTTCGGCCTTGGCTGGTCATGCAGCCGCAGCCAGGTTCCCTTTCCGTTGTAAGACCGGGGTTCCGTCATCGCGTCTCCTTCGGTGGGTGGCAGTCGGCCACCCCAGAGTCGTCCGGCACAAACCCGTCGCAATAGCTGGGCCGCACCCAAGGCTTCACAGGCTCGACGGTCCTCGGGTCTTTCAGGTAGACCGTGAAACCTGTCTCGTTATCTCTTATCGAAAAAGCACCGAATTTCGCCGCCAATTCCATGCTTCGCCACTCTTGCTGAACGCCGCGATGCAAACCGATCTGGTAGACGCCGAGCAGCGCGGTTGTCCCGATCAGCGCGATCGCTACATGCTTCAGCCGCAGCGTCACCGTCATCAGCTCTGGCTCCTGCATCGCTCCCCCTCCACTTGACGTAAGAAAACGGACGCCGCAGCGTCCGCCTCGTGTGTTACTTCGGAATCCAAAGCTTCCGCATTTCGACCATGTGCGCATCGAGCTCGCTCAAAGTCAGTCCTTTGCTCTGACCAGCGGCGAAGGCCCAACAGGCAAAGATCGGCAGCTTCGTGTTTCGCTCATCGCCATAGCACTGATCGACTGCAACCACCGTCTGCTCCATGGTCAGGTTATTCCCCATCTCTTTCACGTCCCCGTTCGCCAGTTCCGTGCCGAACAGCAGACCCGCAGTCAGGCCAGCCACGTAGACCACCTTGTCGCGGTGCGTCCACCGCTGCCAGTTCGTTCCGTTGAACTCAGTGACCGTGTCCTGAGCTCTCATGGTCATTGCCGGCATCAATGCCACCGCGAGGACCGCTATCTTTCCAAAGTGCTTCATTTCTCTTTCTCCTTGTGTTTCGCAAGCTCCTCGCGGAGCCTGTCGAGTTACGCCACCGGCTCCGAGTCAGACCGAGATCCAGCCGCTGTTCCGACTCGCGGGTGATCATGGCTGCACCACCTGAGGCGCCGGCCGGGTGTACGACCAGACCAGCGCAATGATCCAGCCCAGAGCTGTCCAGCCAAGCAGAACGTTGAGAACGACGATCGCGGCCAGGTTGTGGTGCCTGCGGTCATAGGCATTGATCGACGGCACTAGGTACACATACACCGCGAAGACCAGCCAGAAGGCGACAAACACCGGGTTGGGACACTGGCCGACCATCAACAGGAAAGCCAGCACGGCTACGACCGCGGCGAAGACCGCCAGCCTGGTCAGGAAGCGCGCTCCTCCGGTCGGTTGTGACGCAGGCGCTTGCAGCGGGATCCCGCAGGCTTCTGCCTGCTGAACTCGCGTCCGGTGTTCCGCGCGCTGCTCGGGACGCAGGTGCTGACCCTGGCGCTGATACTCAGCCCATTCTTCGTTTGTCATTGCCATCGTTGTTCTCCTCTCAGATGTCCTTGCCGCAGCTCGTGCAGAAGCGATGGCCGAAGACAAGGCGGATGCCGCAGTCGGGAGGGCTCAGATCGGTCGTCGATGCCTTCGCCAAAAGCGAGGGACCTTGCGGCGACCTTGGCCTTACCTGCAAAAGGTAGGCTCTCGCGCCGCTGTCACGCCTCAACAGCAACACAACTGAAGAGCGCTAAAGTGTATTTTCGACGGTGGCCAGAGACTAGTCATTGCCCTGGAGCATCTATCTCGAGGAGTGGAGATACAACCAAAGTGTCAACACGCGTGCGCACGCCTAGTATGAAATCGCAGCTTCGGTTTGCCGGTCACCTTCTGGATGACGCAGAGTCGACGCTGCGCCATGCGAAAGCCAGGCCGACGATGCAGCCATGTGGCATGCCTTCCGAGGTTGGCTGAAGCAGCCAGCTATTCGAATCCCATCGCGAAGCGGTGCCTCGCCGTTTTCGATCGGATCGGGTCTTACAAGCTCGATCTGGATCTGAAAATAAATTCCGGAATTTCCGGGGTTCTGGTGCAAACTCTGTGAGTGCGGTGATGGGCGATTGAAAGAATTCTTGATGAGGTC
>Ga0206990_1054_pt1 | contig 28969 bp, 32 predicted proteins | sample Alteio_BWMinCont_8_FD_153283 | JGI IMG/M metagenome (GOLD analysis project Ga0206990, IMG submission 153283) | Enriched cells from forest soil in Barre Woods Harvard Forest LTER site, Petersham, Massachusetts, United States -... | ecosystem: Environmental > Terrestrial > Soil > Temperate forest >... | reverse complement strand
TCCAGACGGTCGAGCATATCCGCATCGTATTTATCGATGAGGGAGGAAACGCTCTTTCTAGCTCGTTCCAGATTATGTTCGCGATCCCCAGAATTTGGAATTTGGATCGTGTAGCACGAGGAAATTACATTGAGTCCGTATTCCTTCGCGAGCGCTTCGCTAATTGACGATTGCGCTGCATTTTTCGGGTCGTTAGCAAAAGGCAGAACGATGACCGCAAAGCGATTCTTTGCTGTGTTAGATCGCCGGAGCTATCGCGCCTCATCTCGCGGGAATGATGGGTGGTGGCGGTGGTAACAACACGATTAACCACACCTCTTTCGGCCAACTTCGTCACAGTGACCTGAAGAGGCTCACGAAACAAATCAATCAAGCTATGAACGAAGGAACCGCGACACTCAACTCCACGAAGACGGGCCGCGTCGTGAAGCGGTCGGCGTAGACAATTGGTCACTGGTTGTATTCTCTACAGTCTTCAATGCAGCCGGGTCGTGACTGACGGCGCTCCTCTAGTTCGCTATCGAACGAACGACAAAGCTGGGTGATTAGATGCAGCAATTTTTCTGAATCCATTTCGATACTAGCTTGTTCGGCCAATCAGGATTGGTGTGGCGTCAACATAAAATTTTCCTTCCTCTGGGGGGATGACCCAACTCTACCTATGACGCCGGACGCTAATCTGTGCAATTTTGCACACATGAACCGAAGAGATCAGCGTAAAAGAAAAAGCCGTGACCCGAAGGCCACGGCCTCTTTTGCAAGTTGGGTACAGAAACAGGTGCCTACAGTAGACCTCCGATCCAAGGCGGCTGTCAACCCGCGATAGCCGCGAAGCCAAGTTGATCTCCCGCATCCGTTCCACAGAGCCTCCGTGGTCAGGATGGTGCTTGAGCGCGAGTGCTCGATACGCGGCTCGAATCACCTCGCGGGTTGCATCTGAGCTGACGCCGAGTGTCTTGTGGTGAGCACTCCTACTCGTGGTTGGAGGATCATCCTTTCCGAATCGCTAACCCGGATCTTGCTACGCACGGGACCGCTGGTTATCTTCCGAAGTTCTACGCATACCTACGCCTTCTTTACGATTTCTTTATAAACTTTCAGGCGACTCCGTTGGGCTGTTCCTGCATCGAACTTTCAACTTATGGCGTGCATGCGCTTGTCAGTGTTCTTCATTCGAAGGCCAGTGGAGCGATCCCGTGGCTAAAGCGGTCTTAGTGGTTGACGACATTGCGATTATCCGTCGCGTGCTTTGTGAGGTATTCGCGTCAGACAGCGACTTTAATGTGTGCGGGGAGGCCGAGAACGGACAAGACGCAATTGTAAAGGCCCAGACCTTACACCCTGACTTGATTGTCTTGGACTTGTCAATGCCGATAATGAACGGCATAGATGCCGCCCGCGCTCTGAAAAAGTTGATGCCTACGGTGCCTCTGATAATGTTCACCGTGCACAGCGACGTGCTCTCTGAGGAGGACGCTCGTTCCGCAGGTGTATCCGCTGTGGTTTCAAAATCGGACCACGCGTCTGTCCTGCTCCGCAAGGCCCGTGCTTTGGTTTACCAAACCGCTGCGTGATTATTACGTCTTTTCCCAGTCAGGAAATCCGAGATTGTCCCTTTTGAGAATGCGGAGGCCTGCCACAGCATCTGCAATGGCCTGCCGTTCTGCATGGCTGTTTGGATCATGCGATATAGCCTGAAGGCGATTGAAGATCGCAGTTTCTGCGGCCGTAACTCGGTCGAACAGCGTCTTAGGGTCCAAGTCCACTATTGCAGCGAAATACTCATGCTGCCACTCGGGATAAAGAATTTTGGAAGACGAAGAACTCGGTTCCAATGTAGCCTCCTGCACAACCAGCCCAGATCCATTTGGATAGGGACCGTCACCAACAGGAGCGGCGGGGTAATATATATTTTAGTTAGATCGACCTTACCACAGCTATGATACCGATACTGTTCGATGTCGAACACGAGGCGGCTGTCCATCTAGCAAGCACCTTCTTCAATCTCTCAATAACATCTCAAGTTCAAAACACTGCTCGTAGCGCTGTGCATTTAGGCTGTTCGCCAGAGCTCGATTAGCCATTTGGTAGTGCTCGTGACTTCCAACAATAACGGCTCTCTCCGTCCGATACTTCGGAGTGCGGTTCTGCGCTGGAATTAGGCGCGGACCTTTGCAGACGGCCTTGAGGGATTGCTGCCGAGTTTTCACCCGCGCATCTTGGCGTCAATGGCGTCTTGAACCGGGTCAACAGGTTCTACCGGGCAAGTGCGCGTCAGTAACGGGCCGCTCACTTGGCAACCCTCAGGATGCCATGCGATCTGCAATAAGAAAGGTACCTAGTGATCCTCGCAGAATCGACCTTTCGATTTTCGAACTGACGCCCAAAAATTCTTTTACCAGCATGACGTGATGCACTTCGCCTTTAGCCTTGGCGAACTCCACGAGGGCCAACAAGAACCCGCGCTTCACCCTGCTGGTATTGCCGATTACATACTTCGCGTCCTCGGCTGGCTTAGACCGCTTCGCGGCCTTGCCATTCTCCGGTTTGTCGTTTGCTGCCGCTCGCTTCGCGTCTGTCGTGCCTTGTTTCTTCATCGCTGTTCTCCTGTAAATTGATTGAACTCAGAGGGGAGGGCAAATCTTGTCCTGGCAGGAAGGGGCTACGACATCAACTTTCTGAGGAAGCGAGATTTTGGTTGGAGTTATGATCATTCGTACAGTCCGATCCCGGAGACAGGCAACTACCGGTTCCGGGACAGATCAGAGTGAATCGAGGCTTGCTGCGTGCCTTTGTGCAAGCATCCAATGACTGAAGCTGAAAATCCGAGAGTCAGACGTCCTAGACGTCATTCGTCCGCGACACTGAGCACTGCTTGGCATGGATTAATTATTGAAAAGATTTCTCAATGTTGGCAATAAGTCGGTAGCAATTCGCGCCTTGTCGATACAACCACGCGCTCCCGATTCAAGTGCACGAGGTAGTAGTTGGTTAGGATCGTGCTGACTGATGAATAGAATTTTAAGTGCAGGACGTTTTTGCCTCAACAGCTGTGCCGTTTCCAAACCATTCATTCCGCGCATGCTGACATCCAGCAGAATGAGGTCCGGCATTAGTTCGTCTGCCTTTTTGAAGAGTCTCGCTGGAATTCGAGGCCTCGCCACAAATCTCTAACTCCTCGTCACCTGATAGGAGCTTAGCTATCCCGCGTCGGACCAGTTCATTGTCATCCGTGATCAGGACTCTCACGATCAGACCGTATTCAAGTCTGAGACGGTTGTTTGCAAGAGCTCGGCCTTGGTCTGATCCTCTGGCGATGCAGCTTTGGGAAGCGGTACGGTCGCGAAAACGCGGGTCCCTGAGCTATCCGACTCGATATCCATGGTCCCGTCGAATTGACGCAGGCGTTCCCGCATCCCACTTATGCCGACGCCTGAGCGTCCCGATTGAATCTCTACCAAACGCGCGGGCGACATGCCCTTGCCTTGGTCCCGGATGTCCAAGGTGATTTGATTCGATTCACGAGCAATCCGGATCGAAGCAGTCTCACTGTCGGAATGCCGGTGAATGTTCGTCAAACACTCCTGCACCAGCCGGAAGATCACGAGTTCCATCTCATGCGGCAATCTCCCAAACTCCTTTGAAACATCAAGCCGAACTTCCAGACCGCTGCGTTCTAAAAGTCCTTGTACGTACCAACTGATCGCGGAATATAGCCCGTTCTCGTCCAACAGAGGGGGATGCAACAGGTAAGAAGTCGTGCGTATCTCACGGTGCAATTGTTGAACTGTTTCTTGAATCTGTTCAGCCTCAGTGGCTAGCTCGGGGGCATTGCGCCCAGTCTTCTGAACAAGCTGCGCCAGGCTTATTCCAAGCACGGTCAACGTCTGACCTGCGCTGTCGTGCAACTCGCGAGCGATATGCCGCCGTTCTTCTTCCTGACTTCTCAACAAACGCCAGGAGAGCTCTCGAACTTGGTTGGACTGCTCCTCCAGTTCTCGGGTGCGAGTCCGCACCTCTGCGTCAAGTGTTTGGGCCAACTTGCGGAAGCTTTCCTCTGCCTCTTTGCGAGCAGTCACATCGGTGGCAGCACCGAACCACTCTAGGATCTCACCGTTTGCATTCAGCAGGGGAACCGCCCGCGAGTTCGTCCAGCCTAGCGTGCCATCGGTTTGTCGGACACGGTGTTCGAGCTCGAACATGCTTTTTGTCCGCACCGCCTCACGGATCGTCCGCAACACAATCGGTTGGTCTTCGGGATGAATGTATTCGTTCAGCCAATCCTTCCTTGGCTTCCCCGTATCCGCGATGAACCCCCTGCCATCAAGCTCGCGCATCTCGCTCCAGTCGGGACTCATGCGATAAACCACGTCAGAGCTGGCAGTCACGAGTGCGCGGAAACGTTCTTCACTCTTACGCAGCAGTTCCTCCGCCTTCTTCCGTTCGGAAATGTCGGCCGTAACAGCAAGATGCACTACAGTTTCATCCGGATTTCGCAAGGGTGCGGCGTGGGTTTCCATTTGTCGCCGTTTACCCTCTAGCCCAACGATGTCGAACTGTAGTGAACCCCGCTCACCCCGGCAGACGGTTTCATTGAAAGCCTGGAATCGGTCCCGATCCTCCGGTGCAATCAGATCATAAACATTCTTGCCAACCACTTCGTCTGCGGAGCGAGCGCCAACCATCTCCAGCCCGGACCTATTCATGTGCAACAACGTACCATCTGCTGAAATCAGTTTGACGCACTCCGGCGTGGTTTCAACAATCGCACGGAAACGTTCTTCGCTTTCTCGCAGTGCCGCTTCAATGCGTTTTCTTTCACCGATGTCTCGGGCTACGTTTGATGCTCCGATCACCTTGCCAACCGCGTCGCGGATGGGAGAAATCGTGAGTGAGAGATCCAAATAACTGCCGTCTTTCCGTCTACGCACAGTTTCGAAGTGTTCGACTCGCTCGCCTCTCGCCAAGCGCCTGAGAATGTCTTCTTCTTCGGAACGTCGTTCCCACGGCACGATGAGCGTAATATGCTGGCCGATCGCTTCTTTTGCCTTATATCCGAACAGTCGCTCGGCGCTCTGGTTCCAACTGGTTATGGTCCCATCGAGCTTCTTGCTGAGGATGGCATCATCTGAAAAATCGACAATGGCAGCCAAAAGCGAGGTCGTCCGTTCCGCCTGCTTTCGCTGGGTGACGTCGTGGAACGTAATAAGGATCAGAGAATCCCCGACTCCGGCCAATCGGCGTGCGTCAAGCACAAGCGTCTTTCTACCGGTAGGGGATTCGCGGTCGATCTCAACAGCTTGAAATTCATTAGGACCAGAAAGACTTATTTCTATGGATTTCCACGCCTCGGAAGTTTCCCATTGGTTGTTCCCAAGCTTGCGGATTGAAATGCCCTGCGTCTCATCCCGCGAAACCCCAAATATGCCATAGAAGGCCCGGTTTGCCGTCTGCACCTGCAACTTGCCGTCCAGAACAACCACAGGATCAACTACCGTGTTGAGGATTGCCTTCGTGTATTCCCGTTCGTAGATGGCTTGTTCGATGCTTGCGCGAAAAGCCGTGACATTCGTGAATGTGAGCACCGCGCCCAGAATCTGGCGATCACTTCCAGTGTAGGGAGCTATTCGAAGAAGAAAATGCCTATCGCCATCGCGGGTTTCGATCCGGTGCGGTGCTCCGTCAGCGATTACCCGCGCGCAGATTCTATTGAGATCCTGCACACCCGCAAGAGTGTTGCCAAGAGAACAACCGAGATCCGAGACCTTCAGACCGAGCACGGTCGTGGCAGCACGGTTAATGCGGGCCACTCTGCACTCCCGGCTGATTACAATTACCGGAAGATCGACAGCATCAAGCACATCGATCTCGTTGGACGGCGTCCCACCCAAAGTCGTACCTTCGCCTGAGACAGTGCTATCTACAAAGAGCTGGTCATCCTCGGCCATAGCGTATCTCTATTTTAACCAGTAGCGTGATACAGCGTCTGACTTCGTTGCAGTACATCATCGGCTACAAGCGGGAGAGTCTGACGCAACGCCAAGAGCAACGCCTGAGAGCGCGGCATGTGGAACGAACTGGAATAGCGCGACAGAAGTCGGTCCTCTAGCACGCGGGATTCGTCCGGGCCCACGGCGTCTCGAAGTGCTTCGGACACAGCTCGCTCCAGCCGAGAGTAATCTTCGACGGGAATAAGATGCGAGTGATTCTCGCCGAGTCTCGGCAGCATACGGGCGTGTACGTCTCCGTTGAAGTTATCCATCAAGAACGAGCAGAAGATCGCGATGTCTTGCTCATGTGCGAGTTTGTCGAATAAATCTTCGAGGTTCATGCTGGCGGCAACGTCCCCGCGCTCCCAAAGAATGTTGACCATCTCACCCCACCAGCGTACTTTCTGGTAGCGACCTTCTCCGCGAGCTTGTGCGACGACGTTCGCGGCTAACCCCAAAAATACCGGCGAATCTGGCATTCCGTCCCGCATGAAGGTGGGCAGCAGATTATCGGCGTCAACAATCGTTAATTGCCCGCGCTTTTCCGCTGCCTTCACATCCACGCCCTCGCTTTCCAGGCGGGGTCGAAAAGCGTCCCAGTGAGCGACGGTCGGAACTAGAATTACCCCCTCGCCATTGGCAATTGCCGCAGCCGCAAAGCGGCAGACAGCCCGATTGAGAAATTGTTGGTCCTGATAAAGCTGGACGATGTGATCGCGGGGTGCAGCTCCGGCTAAAAGACCGCACCAGGCCTCACCTTGCTCCGCTCCGTTTTTTGTCTCGCCCAGACTGCTGTTGTTTTCCATGTGCCACCCTTCCCATCTCTGGAATTCGATCCTATACCAGAGTTTGTTACGAAGCCGTTAGCGTTTGACGCTGCGTGCTTGTTCGCGAGCAATTCTCGCATCGTTCTGAGTAACAATGACGACACTGCAATCCGGACTCTCCCGCCGAATAATTCGTGTTGCCTCTAAGCCGTCCATCCGAGGCATGTTGATGTCTATAAGTACTAGGTCAGGATGGAGTTGGCTCACCTTTTCACTGGCTTCGATTCCATCACTAGCTTCGCCACAGACATGGTATTCCGTCTGGGACTCAATCAAGGACCGAACCCTGGGCGAAGCGGTTCGTAATCATCTACAATTAAGACTTCGACGGAACCCGTATCGGCCCTCGGAGATTTCTTAGATCCATCGCGCTGCGTCGATAGTTGCCATCGCGAGCTAGAACTCGCAGCAGGGTTAAGCCCTCGAATCGAGGTACCGATATGTCACCCGCAGCCAAGAATGCACGAAGCCCAGAGCGAAGCCTATACAGTGTTTATTGTATTGACCCGTTAGTAACTTTTCGAGCTCGGACCACCAGACTAAATCGTTAACGGTTTGCGCAGGCTGGCGGGAGTCGCTGCCACAATGCCAGCAGACGCTTCCTCCTCTCTTCCAATGGGACGGTAGTATTTTTCGCATTCTGTTCGCCTACGGTATTCCAGTATTATGGTACGCTCAACTCATGTGATTCTTGCGATCGACGACCACTACGTATTCACCGTTGCAGAATTGAAAGAGGAGATCAGTCATCATCAGCCCGGTACGAAGATCGAGGTGCGCTATAGGCGGTACTCGATAATCTACGACACTCCTGTCGTGTCCACTGAGAACTTCCATGAGGCTGTCCTCAAAGTTCTCTTCCATGACTTCCGCGCCTTCCTCTATCAAGCCTTCCATGCCTTTACACTTCTTGCCTTTGGGACTCTCCTCCAAGGCCTGGAAAACTTTTTCCAGACGTTGCACGTGGCCTTTGGTTTGTTCGAGATGTTTTTCGAATCCTTGGCGCAGCTCGCCTGACGATGCAGCCTTAGCCATCTTGGGAAGCGCTTTGACCAACTGATTCTCCGCGCTGTACAAATCTTTCAATTCCTCTACGTACAATTCCTTCAAATTGTCGTTGGACATATAGTTCTCCTGAAAAGCGTCGACTCCGATACTTTCGTTGAAATAAAAGTCCCGGCAATCTTAGGCCGGGACCCGAATGAATGATTAGGACGCTCGGCGCTGACCGCCTTGATCCTGTTGTTGCTTCTGCTTGTCATCCTGCTCCTGGTTTCGGTCTTGGCCAGGGTTCTTCTTGGAAGCATCATCATGTTTCTGTTGCTGCTGTCCAGATTGTTGACCCGATTGCCCTGGATTCTGACCCTTCTCCTTATTCATATCGTCTGGCATGTAATTCTCCCTTTGAGTTATTGATTGTGGTGCGAACATTCATTGCATAAAGGCGTGTCTCGGTGGCCCAAGGTTGGTTGTGTCCGGCGAGCGCGTGGGGCCACCTACGCCGCGTCAAGATGATTTACCGCATCCGATCCATGCTGCTTGACCATCTTGTTGTAAGTTCCGAGAATGAGGAAGGGGGCGGCCCATTGCCCCACAAAGAGCGCCCAGTTATCCTTGCCTGAGGTCTTCAATATTGCCGAGACAGCCATCGATCCCAGCGCGAATCCCAAGAACAGGCTTGATGGCGCTTGCGATGTCTGGCGTTCAATTGCGCCCGTAACGCGGTCCTCGCTCACTTGCCCACGTTCTACCCTGGTTTCCATTTTCAAATATCTCCTTGACTATTAACTTAAGTTTGAAAGGAAGGCGATACAATACGCCACATCCGGTATTCCGTCGGGAAGTGTCGCGTATCTGACTGGGTGGCACGTTGTCGTGTTGCTGTGGCTTAGCGCCGCTGCAAAGTTTTATTTGTTTCTGTTCGATACCGGACGGAGCTGGGAACCGCCGGATGCTACACTCGCGGCCATCTTGCGCGATGCCCATTCGCGTGAGTGCCGGAGTATCCCGCTCGGGGGAGGGCGAGAGTACTAATGAAGCGCTCGCGACAGAATGGGTCTTCGCGGAGGAAACGCTCCGGGGTTGAAAAGATAACTCACGACTCTTACAAATATGCCCTTGGCAGCGGCCTTTGTCGCAGGGACAAGATCACGTCGGAGCGGCTGCCTCATCTCGTAGTGAGGAGCAATTACATTGCATTCGACTGGTCGGCACTCATCACTCCCGCTTTCATCACTGCTTCTGCTGGTGGTCTAGGCAAGCTGGCGCAGAATTTACTGAACCATAAGTCCACCGAGAATTTCGAGAAGCAGACGAGTGAACTGAAGGGCTGGGATTCAGCAGGGCAATGCCGAGTTCAAGGGTGTCATCTCCGGTGGCAACGAAGCCCTAGTGTTCCGCCATCAAGGGATTGAAACAGTAATAGAATTTGAGTGAGCCGCAGACGTCGCGATGTCGATCGATCTCCATTCCGGCTTGTCTGTCCAGCCGCGAGCGACGAGAACCTGAAACTCTCCACGCACACCGTGACAAAACCCGCCATCTCCTGCTTCAGTTGATCTCCACGCGAGCCGTGGCAATGTTGGCTGAGCGGCAGCGCATTCTCAACCTTCCTGGATACGCGTGTCGTTCGCCATTACTCTGTAGGGTGCGCCGATTCTGTGGGCGCTAATTTTCTTGGGTTTACGTCCTGAGGGATCTCCACTGCTTTTTGATCAAGGAGACAATGAAAACTCAGAGTCCGGGTGGGAGTTGTCTCTAGCGTGCGCTCCTTGGCTGGAGCGAAAGAAAGACGATACTAAAGGCAATTTTCAGGATGGGCGATCCAAATCCTACGCCGCCCGTTCGTAGCGATGATGCAAACCACCGAGTCGCGCGAACGAAACTACCTTGGCGCGACCGAGCGCGCGAGTTCTCCTGTTCGGCGTTTCCTAATTCAATCCCAAGTAAGTTCGATCGTCATGGTAGTAAGAGACATAATCCGAGACAAGCCGCCGCAGATGGCGCTCGTTCGCCGGAATCACGTGATCCAGCAAATCTCGTCTACAACTTCCAACCCAGCGTTCAGGCACTCCATTCTGCCAGGGACTGCGAACTGCTGTGTGCAGCGGTTCAATACCGATGCCTCGAATTGCTGCAGACACCTCGAATCCGTACTTCGCATCGTGGTCCAAGATGAGGTAATTCGTATTCGCAACGTACGGGAATGCTTCGCGCAACTGCTGCGAGACCCAGTTGCTGGTCAGGTGCGCTGTGACGCTGAAGTGCAGGATGCTCCTGCGGTCGTGGGCAATGATAAAAAAGCCATAGAGGACGTGAATGTGATCGTCGGAACGGTGAAGAAATCCATGGCTGCGATGCCTTCTCGGTGGTTGCGCAGAAATGCCAACCAGCGCTGATTCGGATCTGGTTTCCTGGGATACCGACGCACCCAGCCGGAGATGGTTCGGTTCCGCCATATCAAACCGAGCATCAAGAGTTCACCATGAATGCGCGGTGCGCCCCAGGTCGGATTCTCGCGAGCAATGCGAAAGATCAGCTGCTGTAACTCTGGGGAGATTGGACTTCTGCCCGCCTGGCCGGCTTTGGACTTGAGCCGCCAATAAAGCCGGAAGCCTCGACGATGCCACTCCACAACCGTTTCGGGTTTCACCAGGAGGAGAGAACTTTTCCAATCCGACCATACTCGACTGACGGCAATCCAGAAGCAGCGATCCAATCTGGTCAGCTTGGGTCGCCGATTCTTTCGCTTCAGCACCGAGACTTGTTGCCTGAGAGCCAGGTTCTCCAGCAGCAAAGTTCTTCGACCCCGAAAAAGACGAACGATGACTCCAAGCGAAAGTCGGATGAAGCGGAGCATGGCGCATTTGTAGCAGATTCGGGACTGAGGAAATTTCCCATGCTGTTGATTTCACGGCACAATGTAATTTTGGCGAACGACAGCTATTTCGTATGAGCAACGAGTAGAACCAGTACGACTGTCAACAGTGTCAGGGAGACAACAACGAGCCAAAGCCGAAAACCGTTGAGGTTCATTGAGTGGATTGACCTGCTGGTGCACTAAAGAGAAGTTCGCAGTCAAACCACTCCATCTCAGCATCCTCGCGCATAAGGTGGTCAGAGACTCGACCGCATCTTAAGCAAAACCATTCCTCAAGCTCGGGATTCCACCTAATTTCATGTTTCATTTAGGTTGGGCCGAACGGCGACAGCATTCTCCTTTCGCGGTTGGCGAATTCAAAACCGTGGCGAAAAGCGTTTCTATTTCGCACGACGGCTCGTTGCTCCACTGGCCCAAGTGGGAGACTGATGCTCAAATTCACTATCTCCCCGACAGGCACCTCGACGGGCAAGACAGCAGACATTCCAGATTCGCTCATTTCTATCGACATGCCGGGAATCAGACCGAGCGTTGGAGACCGGACGGTGACATCGACTTCTAATTTGAATCTAGCGTGCCGACGTGTCTTGTCTCGCTCATCAGAGACTCGGACTTTCGGCGGATTCATCACCTCACTCTTAGTTAATGCGACGAGTCCCCAACTGGGCAACCACATTCTTGTAACGATTTGTAAATGTTCCTATCCAAACACTGGACACCATTCAACAATCATTCCGGTGCAGAACTAGAGGTCGTTTGTGCTCGCGCTCATGGATACTTGCCCGTAACCACCACAAGTGGGCCATTGTTCGAGCCACAAGAGATGAGAGAAACTCATGCCTGATGAGGCAGAGATGGTGGTCGCAGCAGGAAGCTCAGGACGTAGCTGAATACGCCGTCATATTGGCAGTCGTCATCCTGCTCGTGATAGGTACAGTGCGACTCATCGGGTCGAGTTCAACTAACGTATTCTCGTCTGTCGGAAGTTCAATCACGCAATAGTGGCCAGTTTTATTCGGTGTGAAAAGTCTGCAACAAGATTCGTAATTGTTTAAAACCGCAGTTCGAGTTCCTTGGTCATCTCCGACCGGCCGGGATGCACTGGTCTGCGAGCATCACGCACGCTGACAGCAAGCCTGTCGCTGTGCGATGGCATGATTGTGGATTCGAGCAGGCTTCGTTGTGCATCGTGCCGGAGCCGACCGCCAGCTTCGGGTACACAGATGACCGCTTCCTGCGTGCGGTGTGCTAGTGGCACCTCCCGCTGCCTGAGTTGGCGGGAGAATTTGTCATTCGGTAACCCCTTGCAGGGCAGGCAGGCGGCACCCCTCTAATGAGCAAAATTGCACAGACGACCATCCGGCGTCAGAGGTAGAGTGGGTCAACGTAAATTCCCAAAACAGGAAACATTTATGTCTATGACGCCACGCAGTTTGCATTTGGCCGAACAAGCTAGCAAGGAAATGGATTCAGGAAAACTCATGCATCTAATCGCTGAGCTTTGTCGTGCGATTGATAGTGAGCGTGAAGAGAATCGTCAGTCGCGAAGAGGTTGCGCTGAGGACTGTAGAGAATACGAGCCGCCGTTAGCGGCGATACCAAGCGTGTCGATTGGTCTCGCAGCGCGCATATAATGTGGCCATGCCGCGTGAGTTGGTGTGGATAGACCAACCGCGCTTTCGTGGTTGGGGATGCTCAGATTGTTCTTGGGTCTTCAACCCTACTGGTGCGCCTGTCGGCAAGACTTTTGATGCAATGATGCGGAACTTTGAGTCACGACGTGACAGAGAATTTGCAACGCATGTTTGCGCCGAACACCCGCCCGCAGGCCGGCCTTCTCCTCAGAAAAAGTAATCGCGATTTTCTGCTTTTTTTTAGCTTCTTTAAGTTTTTGTGGACTTCTGATTGGAATCGAGCCGATGTTCTCTGCGGTCGAGCAACTCATTGAGTTGTGTAACCAGCTTGATGAACTGTTCGTGGTCTTGCTCCACCTGAATGCGCTCGCACAGGCGGTTCATCTGCTCACGTTCTTCCGGGGTCATGCGAAGCGGCTCACTTTCGCGCAATTAACCATTCTCATTCAACTTTCACCTTCAGTACATGAAGCTCGGTCTGCTGATTTCTGGCGTTGGTCATCAGCGGCCAACAAGTGTTCAATCTCGGCGACCAGCGCGAGCACTTTCTCGTTGTCCTGTTCCTTGGAGGCTAATTCGCAGAGTTCCAGCCAGCTCTTATTTCCGTAATCAGCCATACGGCCCTCCAATGTTAGGAAGCCTTATAGCACATCTGTTAAAACATTTCAGTTAGTTACCGAACGGTTCTCGGGTGGTAAGTAAATTGGATTGACGGTGGGCGAGGCAACGGTGCGCCGGGATGGTGTGAGGATAGCCACAGCGCACCGTTTCGACGGGGGAGGGTCGCTCTTCCAGAGGCGACCCCTTTGGGCCACTTCGCTGGCCATACTACACTTCGCAAGGATCCTTAGCGCGGAAAACTACGCCCATACCGCCTTCGCCCGGGCGGTCGACGATCTGGCACCGACCGGACCTGTGACCGTCGTGGTTGCGGGACGGTGTGGGTAACCAACGTTCCCGAAGTTATTCCCAGGACCGCAGCGGGCAAGTCGGCGGGCATTGAGCATCACCTTTCCGGGTTTGAGATCGCGGTGCACAGGCAGATGCGACTATCCCGGATGGTTGGTCGGCAAACTATGCATCAGCCGCACGATTCGCTCGCGAGAGTGATCCATTTTCGCACCAGTCCAAACGTGCAGTGGTTGCCTCGAAGCGTGCAACGTATGAGATCGCCCAAATGTATAAGCTCATACGAAAGGACGAGAACATCGCCCTATTTAAGACGGTTGACGATGCAAAGTCTTGACTTGGGCTGTCTACGAACTCGTAACATTCTGAACGGCGCGGAGGGCCGGGTTCAGTATTCCTCGGGAAGCAGGTGGTCACACTACGGTCAGCCTCCCTTTCCAGTTGCGATAATAAATCAATTCTATGCCCGCCGAACTCACCGTCCACCAATGCGCAATGAATGCGACTTCAACTGTAGCTGCGTCGAAAGCGCGGAAGCACGGAAGAAGTTCTCAGTCGCTTTGGTTGGCAGCCCACGTCGATCGCTGCTTCGGATTCTGCTTTTCGTCAGTCACGTGTCTCTCCTTGTGTAGTGCATCCCAAAGGTACACCGAGCTCCTCGACCGAGACTGAGCACAAGCGCTCATTCCAACCCTGAGTTCCGTCTGACGCAACTACTTCTCTTCTGGGTTCTCGCTGGTATCCAACTGGCATTCGTGACTGTCAAACGCCGCTCTGATCTCGGTCTCCGCCTCGGATTGCGAGACGCGGTTGGACCGGAACTGGAGTTACAGCGCTCGCAAATGCCAATAGGTGGGAGCGGGGGCTTGACGATCCTGAGTCTACCTGGCTGCATGTCCATCAGAATCCAAATAATTTCGCAGAGCTTGCTTATCCTCAGGCGACATCTCGATAAACTTGAGTCCATTCCCGATCTTAATGTCTTCGGTAACCACGACCGCTTTCGTCCGAATCTGCCGGCCGATCTGCAGATTTACATCTAGTACCGTCCCTATAGGAAACGTGAACATTATCCTTAGATAGCAGCCCCCGACGCTTAGGTCAGCCGTCGCGCTTGCAAGGGCTCTCCTGCCCTGGGGATTAAATTCAACCGCGACCCGAGTCTTGAATCGCGGATGCTTGCGGCGATTTTGCTCGTCGCTCAACCGTCAACCTTTGCACGAGCCAGATCACAGGCGTGCAATGCAACAGAGATTTTTATCGAACTCATCTCGCGACTGGCGCTATACGTCTTCTTAGAATCTCCAAGTTCGGCATCGGTGCCCAAGAGCTTACCGTGTTCGTGAAGGCAAACTCGGTTCGCTAGAATCCTTTCTTGCAGTCTCGCGAACCGTCGGCCAGCCAGGCTTCATCACACTATTACCGCAAAGATTTCAGTGAGCGGCAGTTCTCTGCTTGCAGCCTGCGCCTGCATGCAAGAAGTGAATTTTTGTGCAATAGGTTGCAACGCTGGTTACAACAATTATGAAAACAAATCAAGACCTCAAACTATTAGCGACCGGAGTCGTCCGACTGCTCGAAAAAGGGGGAAAGATAAACGCGATTAAGTTTGTCCGGGAGAAGACTGACTACGGTCTCAAGGAATCGCAAGACTTTGTAGACCACGTGGAGCGATACCGCGAGCGCGGCAAAAAAAGGGCAATCGATGCCGCAAACGATTGGTGCTACACCTGCGCCACTGACATTTACCGATGCGGGTGCAGTTCAAATAATTGTGATCCTGAACTTAGGAAAGCATTCCGCGAATTAGCCGAAGCCATTGCTGAGGGTCCCATCGCCTGGCAGCGAGCGGTCGAGGAATTCTACGAAACCTACATTGCTAGCCCGTAGGGTTTTGAACTGTCACTCACTTCGCTCTCGGCGGTACCGCCCCCCCCCCTAGTCCCGAATCAAGAGCAGGACAGAATCTAAATGGTTCATCTGGCGTCGCTTAGGAGCCAGAAAGCCACTCTTTTTCTCGCCTCAATTGTACCGAGTTGTAACCGAAAATCCGAAAGGAACCGGCACGTTAGGTCTACTGATTAAGAGTTGTTGCACTGAAACCAGAGGCACGGATCGCAATCGTTAGAGCACGAAGAAAAAACCCGTATTGGCGCATACCGGCTCGAAGCGTACGGCACATTCTGCGGCACACCTTGTCAGGTGAGCTACCGCCGATTCCGGGCGGATGACGGGCGATCCGGAAACCAGGCGCAACAACACTTGCGCGAGGGTTCGATAAGGGTTCGAGGTCAAGTGCCAGGCTGCAACGGCTGGATTCTTTTGAAATCCGGATTCTTGCGATGTCGAGGTTGCTGGGGGGTCTCCGAATAAACGCGGGGTAAGCTCAATCCACTCTGTAAACGCGGCCGGTTTGCGCCCCCAGGATTGCGCGTTTGTACCTGTTGGATTAGAGACCGCGAAGGGCTGTTATAAAGTTCTTGATCTTGCGAGTCGACGAGGCTTTGCCGGATTTAAGGTTGCGCTCAATGCATAATCCGGAGAAGAAGGAGAGCACCATCTCTGCAATTGCGGGGGCAGCCATCTTGGGCTTTTCGGCTTCGATGTTCATGGCAAGAAGGTGCTGCAATAACGCCCGATTCTCGGTCACGACCCCGTAAGCCTCATCCGGAAGGATAGCGAACTCCCGCATGGAGTTGACGGAAAAGCACCCTTGCTGTTCCCCCTTGTTGAGAGGACCATTCTTGAGAAATGTTTCGATGTTCTTCCAGCCCAGAGGCTCCTTGGTGAGAATGCCCCTCTTCCCTTGGCTCTCAAGATAGTGCCGAAGGCACGCTACGAACAGATCTTCCTTGTCTCGAAACTCCGTATAGAGCCCTGACTTGTTCACACCCGTGGCTTGTTCCAGCTCCTGGAGGCTCGTGGCCGCAAACCCGTGCTTCCAGAAGACAGGTATCGCCTTCTCCAGCACTTCCTCCCGGCTAAAGTTCTTCGGGCGCCCCATGGACATATTGTGCGATAAAGAACTAAATAGTTCAATATCTCTGCATCCTCGCTGCGTCTTCATCATCGTATAGAACTGAACGGTTCAAAACCGTCTGACAAACTTGAGACGTGAGATCGCCGCAATGGTGGCCTTCGCCGTCGGTGGAGTTTATGTGATGTCGAATCAATCGCTTTTCAAACCATATCGAATGGGAGACCTCGATCTTCCTAACCGCATCGTCATGGCGCCTCTGACCCGAATGCGCGCGCAGTCGCATGATCATGTGCCCACGACGTTGCAGGCAGAGTATTACGCGCAGCGTGCTTCGGCCGGACTGATCATCACCGAGGCCACCGCGATTAGCCCGGAAGGATTTGGCTGGGCCGATACACCCGGCCTCTGGACGGAGGAGCAGGTCCGCGGATGGCGACGTGTCACGGATGCCGTGCATGCAGCCGGCGGCCGCATCATCTCACAGCTCTGGCACACCGGCGCGATCTCGCATCCTGAATTACTGGCCGGCGCGCAGCCCGTGTCCGCCTCGAACGTCGATCCTCGCCAAGTGTCGTTCACCCGGACGGGAAGGAAGCCCACAGTAACACCGCGGCCTCTGACGAAGCGGGAGATTCAATCCACGGTTGCGGACTTCGCCCGAGCTGCGCGAAACGCCATGGAAGCCGGTTTCGATGGTGTCCAGATCCTGGCCAACTATCTCTATTTGATCTCGCAGTTTCTGAACGCCACCACTAACCTGCGTAAAGACGAATATGGCGGGAGCTTGGAAAATCGCTCGCGTTTTCTCTTTGAGGTAGTCGAGTCGGTCTTGGGCGAGGTCGAGGCACAACGGGTTGGAGTCAAAATCAGCCCGATGCACGAAGGCGGCGCATTTCAGGCTAACGACGAAACCCTGCCCGTCACCGAATACGCAATTCAGAAACTGAACGCCTACAATCTTTCGCATTTGTTGCTCATGGGGAATACGACCGATTTTTCCGGCACTCCACTTGAGAAATTGGCTGACGATGGTATGTTTCGGCATTTCCGCCCCCTGTTCAAAGGCGCTCTGATCGCGAACGTGAAGATGGACCGCGATCGCGGCAATCGTCTTATCGCGGAAGGTTTCGCAGATCTGGTGGCTTTCGGCCGTCCTTATATCGCAAATCCCGACCTGGTCCAGAGGTTTGCGGAGAATGCCCCTCTTGCCGAGGTCGATTGGGAAACCGTCTACGCCTCGGGGCCGCGTGGCTATTCCGATTACCCAACCTACCAATCATCGCAAGATAACCCCGGGAGCTGACCATGCCAAAGACAACACCCCAACAGAAAAAGGCGAATCCCTCTCAGAGCCTTCGATCCTCTTTCACACAACATTCACCTACACACAGATTGGAGACATCATGAAACTCACTGGAAACACCATCTTCATCACTGGCGGCGGATCGGGCATTGGCCGCGCGTTGGCCGAGGAGCTACACAAACGTGGGAACAAGGTAATCATCTCGGGTCGGCGCAAGGGCCATTTAGCCGCCGTCGTGACGGCCAATCCGGGCATTGAGGCGATCGCACTCGACATCGCCGATCCCGACAATATCAACAATGTAGCGAAGAAGCTGATTCAAGAGTATCCCGACCTGAATGTTCTCATCAACAACGCCGGGATCATGGAACCAGATCAGGCGGCTGGTGTCATCGACGATGGATTGCTTCTGTCGACCGTCACGACCAATCTTCTGGGCCCGATTCGGTTGACATCGGCTCTAGTGGATCAGCTGAAAGGCCGTCGTGGAGTAATTCTTTACAACACTTCGGTACTTGGGTTCGTGCCGTTGGCTGTGACGGCTGTCTACTCTGCTACTAAGGCTGCACTCCACTCCTATGCGTTGTCGCAACGCTTCCTGCTTCGAGACAGCGGTGTCAGAGTTCTTGAGATGGCACCGCCATGGGTGCGCACAGAACTCATGAACAGCCAGGAAGCGGAGCAGGCAATGCCTCTCGACCAGTTCATCAACGAAACGTTGGACGTGCTGGGAACAGATGCTGATGAAATTCTTGTTGAAGCGGCAAAGCCTCTGCGGGCCAATCCTGGCCCCCATGAGCATGCCTTGGTTAAAGGGTTCAACGAGCAAATGCTGAAGCTATTCGCTCCGAGCCAAGCTTAACCGTGGCCGGGCCGCGTCTCAGTGTCAGGCCGACTGAGAGGAAGGGAGAATGAAAAACTATGTCCGAAACTAATAAGCTGCAAGGAAAAGTGGCCGTTATTACCGGTGGCACGACTGGGATAGGTTTGGCTGCAGCAAAGCTCTTCGTCAAGGAAGGGGCTTACGTATTCATCACCGGCCGTCGTCAGAAAGAACTCGGTGAGGCCGTTAAGGCGATCGGCAGCAATGTCACTGGCATTCAGGGAGACATTGCCAAATTGACCGACCTTGACCGTCTCTACGAGGCCGTAAAGACGAAGGGGCGAATCGATGTCGTTTTCGCCAACGCCGGCGTCGCTGAATTTGCTCCATTGGGAAAGATTACGGAAGAGCATTTCGACAAGCTTTTCGACATCAACGTTAAGGGCACCCTGTTCACCGTGCAGAAAGCCTTGCCGCTGATGAACGATGGCGGCTCGATCATTCTCAATGGCTCAGTCGCAAGCGTGAAAGGTACGCCCGCCTTCGGTGTGTACGGCGCGACCAAGGCCGCCCTCCGTTCTTTCGTGCGGACCTGGACATTGGATCTCAAGGACCGCCATATTCGCTCAAACGTTATTAGCCCAGGTCCGACCGATACGCCAGCTATAGATGGGCAACCTGCGGATGCCATTGCACGGATTGTATCCACCATCCCAATGGGACGCGTGGGGGAACCCGATGAAATTGCCAAGGCGGCGCTGTTTCTAGCTTCGGATGATTCCAGTTTCGTCACTGGTATCGAACTGTTCGTTGATGGCGGAAGAGGACAAATATGATTGAAAGCCGCTGCGCCGCCGCGCCACTTGAGCGGACTTCACAAACCCGCTCAAAACAAGAACGTCAAACGTCGATTTACAAGAGAGGAAACCAATGAGTAATTCAAATGGAGAGAAGAATAAGGCGATCGTACTGGAAGCATTCGATACCCTGTTCAATAAACGCGACTACTCAGCGGCGGAGCGGTTCTGGTCTCCCAACTACATTCAACACAGCGCCCATATCGAGCCGGGACGAGACGGTCTGTTCAATCTCATCAAGAGCCTTCCGCCAACGTTGAAGTATGAGCCTGGGGTGATTCTCGCAGATGACGACTACGTCATCGTTCATGGTCGGTTTTCCAACATCGGACTGCCGGTGAACTGGATCGCGGCGGACATCGTTCGCTTGAAGGATGGGACTCTCGTCGAACACTGGGATGTTATTCAGGACGAGGCGACCGAGCAGCAATCCAAGAGCGGGAATCCGATGTTCGGCACCTTGTTCCTGAAATAAACACGAGCGGGACGGACTCGACAACTCTCTTCCTTCTCTGCATTTCCAAGGTTTCTATGGACAACCTGCTCAAACTCGCAATCGAGGCTCATGGTGGACTCGAACGTTGGCACCAGTTCAAGGTAGTGAGAGCCAACATCTCGATCACGGGCGCAGTCTGGCACCTCAAGGGCCAGCCGGATGTGCTCAAGAATGTTCAGGTAGTTGCTCAACTCCATCGCCAACATTTGGTCACCCACCTTATTGGGAAAGACCGGCGAACGATATTCAGCACTGGCCAGGTCTCAATTGAGTCAGAATCAGGAGTTGTCGAAGAAACCCGCGTAGATCCCATCACCTCGTTTCGAGGGCAGAGCCTCGATACCCCATGGGACAGCCTGCATGTAGCCTACTTTGCGAGCTACGCGCTATGGAGCTATCTCACCATTCCGTTCCTTTACACCTATCCCGGATTTATCAGCGAAGAGATTGCCCCATGGCAAGAAGATGGTGAACAGTGGCGTCCCTTAAGGGTCACGTTTCCCGATTCCATCGCCGGCCACACGCGGAATCAAATTTCGTATTTCGGTCCTGACGGATTGTTGCGGAGGCACGAATATACCGTAGATGTCCTTGGCAATGCTCCGGGACTCAACTACGCCTCCGACTACCAAACCACAAACGGAATTGTGGTGCCACACAAGCGCCGAGTCTTTGCCTTTGACAGCGAAAAGCGAAAGGTAGCGGAGCCTCTGCTCGTCGCGATCGATATCCATGAGATCGATTTCAACTAGTTTCGCTGATTCAACCATTTTTATCTCCCGTGTTGTCGGTGAACTGACCTTAAAGGATTACGTCAGGCTTACCCGTCAACCGGGAGCAATGGCGATCAGCCCCCCTAAGCCACCTTATGCGTACCGAATTGCCTGATCGGCAGTATTGCCACGGATTTTGAGCAGGTCATGCCACGAGGTTGGTCCCTCGCTGCCCGCGGCATAGTTGGGGAAGGCGGGCACCGGCAAGTGCGCCCACGCTTCTTCAATGGGCGTGATGATGCGCCATTCCGCCTCTACCTCGTCTCGGCGCGTAAACAGCGTTGCATCGCCACGCATCGAGTCGAGCAACAGAGTTTCGTACGCAACCGGGCCCTTCGAACCAAAGCTCGCTTGATACGAGAAGTTGGCCTGAACCGTCACTGTACGCACCTGCGTTCCCGGTCGCTTCGCGTCGAAAGCGATCGAGATTCCTTCGTCGGGCTGAATGCTGATTGTGATGACATTCGGATCAATCACTGACGACGTGCTCGCAAACAAGGCCTGCGGCGTCGGTTTGAGGTGCACGCGAATCTCCGTCAGATTGCGGGCAAGACGCTTGCCGGTTCTGATGTAGAAAGGAACTCCGGCCCAACGCCAGTTCTCAATCTGAAACCTTACGGCTGCGTAGGTCTCGGTGGTGGAGTTGGGATTCACGCCTGGTTCTTGCCGATAGCCCAATACCGGTTTCCCGTCAATCACGCCGGAACCATACTGCCCTCGAACGGTGAATCGTGCGACATCCTCGACACTCATAGGCCGAATGGATCGAAATACCTGCACCTTTTGCTCACGCACCGAGTCGGCATCGAATGCTATCGGCGGCTCCATCGCAGTCAACGCCAGCAACTGAAGCAGATGGTTCGCCACCATATCGCGCAGGGCGCCGGTCTCTTCATAAAACGCCGCGCGGTTTTCGACACCCACCGTTTCAGCCGCGGTGATCTCCACATAGTCGATGTAGTTCCTGTTCCACACCGGTTCGAACAGCGAATTACTGAAGCGGAAAACGAGGATGTTCTGCACTGTTTCTTTGCCAAGATAATGGTCAATCCGGTACACCGCTTTCTCGTCGAATACGCCGCGCACCACGTCATTCAGTACGTTCGCCGATTCCAGGTCCCGCCCGAAGGGCTTCTCCAGAATAATTCGCGTCCACCCATGCTCGCGGCGGTTCAGTCCTACCGCTCCCAAACCTTCAATGATTGGTCCCGCTACCGACGCGGGCGTCGACACATAGAACAAATGGTTTGGGCTCGAACCATTCTTCTCCATCTCCTCTAGCCGAACGCGCAACCGCGGATAGAACTTCGGATCGTTGATGTCGCCTACCATGCAGTGCAGCCGCTGTTCGAAGTCCTCCCATCCCGAGTCGCTAAAGTCGCGTGTGTCTTTCGACTTAGCGGCTGCCTCCCCCGTCTTCTTGCGAAACTCTTCAGGACTCATCGGCGTGCGGCCAATCCCGAGAACTTCGAACTGAGGGTTCATGCAGCCCTCACATGCCAAGTTGTAGAGGCCTGGGATCAGCTTCCTGTTCGTCAAATCGCCCGACGCCCCAAAAATGACCAGGACGCACGAATCCCCGGTGGGCAGTGGTTCTTGCGACAACTTCTCGAAGGGGCTGGCTTGGATAATCGCAGACATAAGTGTCCTCTTTATAGATGCTCTCGATATGGATTTCGAATCGAAACGGGAAACGAACCTACTCCAGCGAGTTCGTCTGTGCATCTTGGGCTGCAGCTTGGCCGGCGCTCTTTCGCATATGAACGACAACCCCACCTTCTTCGAAGCGCACTTCATCCATCAGCGCTTTCATCAGGTAAATCCCACGACCATGAACGGATCCGGTATTCTCAGGAGCAGTCGGATCCGCGATCTTATTAGCGTCAAATCCTCGTCCCTCGTCTTTTACCGCGATTGAGATTTCACTAGGTTTACAGCGGCAACGAACATGGACGTGTTTGCCGGGGTTCTCATGATTTCCGTGAATGATCGCGTTTGCGAGGGCTTCGCGCAATGCGATCTCAACCCCGCTCTCGCCCTCAGAAACACAGCCGTACTTCCTGAACAAGAGCATGAGCCTATCCACGAAGGGAGAAATCGCAGCCACTTCGCTCGGCAAAGAGCGCTCTAGCTCGATGCAAGGGCCGACCTGATTATGGGCCATCGTCATTCGTAAACCTACCCGTCGAGACTTGTTCTTTTCAAGCGTAGGTTGGGAATGTAGTTCCGAACATGGGCCGCTTGCTTATCGACTGTTCTTCTGTCTTTTCATCCTGAATGACGTCCCAATGCTCGGCAAGGATTCCGTTTTGAACACGCACAATATCTGCGGCAATCCAATTCACGGGAGCACCGAAACCGCTAAACCGCCCGTGGACGATCACGATGTCTCCCTCTGCCACGATCGCTCCCGGTTCGTACTTCAACGTTGGCGGAAGGCTCTTGATGAGATTGAACAGACCGTCGCGGCCAGGTGCGATATGATCGCTGTGCTGGATGTAGTCCGGCGACCAGAGTCGTTCTGCGGCCGCATAATCGCGCTTGTTAAAGAGTGTGTCGAACGCTTCCAAGACGAGGGCCTTGTTTTGTTCTGGTGTAGTCTTCGGCATGTTGATTCCTTTCATGCTTAGGAGATCACTTCGATTGCATCAACCCGTGAGGGATAAAACGCCAGGTACTCCTTAATACTGGCGACTGCCTCATAAGGTTTTTCGTACGTCCAAACAGCGTATTCTGATTTCGATCCGCCGATAGGAATGCTGTAGTAGGTGCAATCACCCTTGTACGGACAATAGGTGTAATGCGTGGTCCGGGCGAGAAGCGACATGTCTGCATCGTTGCGCGGCAAGTAGTAGACAGGCGGATATCCCTTCTCCTCCAGGCGAAGTGCTCGTGTCGATTCAGCGACTTTCCTCCCGGCGACCGTCACACGCACCTTGCCCACAGCCGGAGAAATCGTGATGGGATGGTCAGGCCCAGGAATTCTGATCTCCTTGCCTTTGCTCGTCTTTGTGTCCATTGCGCTCCTCGCGGTACTAGTTACAGCTTCGAGCCGCCATCGACTGGAATGCTCGCACCTGTGATCCAGCGCGCCCTATCGGACGCCACAAAAGCGACTACGTCGGCGATGTCTTCAGGTTTGCCGATTCGCTTCAGTGCCTGCATTTCCAGCGCGACCTCGCGGCCCGCTTCTGTCTTCGTAAAATTCGACATATCCGTGTCGATGACTCCTGGTGCAATTCCATTTACGCGTATGCCGCGGAGCCCTAGAATGGCGGCCCAGTGCTTGACCAGAGTCTCAAGGGCTCCTTTGGTAGAGGCATAAGCAAGAATTGAAGGATTTTCCAAGCCGGGCTTGCCCACCACCGTACGGGCTGTGGCGGAAGAGATAACAACGATGCTTGAGCCTTCTCCAAGAACTGGCAGGAGTTGCTGCACCAGGAAGAATGGCCCGCGAACGTTTGTCGCAAAGAGGTTGTCAAAATCCTCAACCGTGTAATCCGCGATGCGTGCCGCCTTGCTGATTCCGGCATTGAGAACAAGCACATCCAATCGATCGCCCACGATGGAGCGCACCTGTTCGGCGAGCAGCGCAGCGCCGTTCGGAGTTCCTAGATCCGCCGAGATCGCTTGTGCGCGTCCGCCTGTCGCTTGGATCTCGGAGACGAGAGATTCCGCTTCCTGCGCGGAGCGGCCATAGTGAACTAGGACGTGTGCCCGGCCCTAGCAAGTGCCGCTGCCGTCGCGCGACCAATGCCGCGTGACGCCCCGGTTACCAGTGCTGTTTTGTTTTGAAGCGTTGTCATTTTTGCATTCCCTCTCATTCAGTTCATCAACGGCATGCGGCGCAATAAAATGCAGCCGAACTTTGGCGAGTGGCTTCCAGCGCGATGTCTGTCGGAAAGTTCACCTGACCAGAGGTAATCGATGGTGTCACACTGGCAATCCAGGAGTCGTAGTCACCGGTGTAGCCTACTCGCTCTTGAAAGGCCCGAATCCTCTGCTCGATCGCAGCGACTTCTTGGTATGACAGACTTGGCATAAGCTGGACTTGATCCCGAAGAGCCTGGGCTTGCGCCGTTCCTCGGGCTTCCGCCCCCGCGTAAAACCGCGCAGACGCTGTGCGCTCGTCCCCGACGCCAATATAGTTTTCGATGAGTTTGGTGGTAACTTCCTGACTGTGTAACAGAGACGAGCGAATATTGCCCTGTCCGGTCACGACATTACCCACTCCGAATACATGATCGGATTCGCCGTATTGAGGCAGAGTTTCATGGTTGAAATCGTAATATTCGCCCCTCATGGCGACGCCAGGAATCTTCTCAGGCACGGACCCGATCGACGAAATTACCATTGGCGCTCGCAGTTGGTACTCCGAGCCGGCCACGGGTTCTGCTTTTCCCCCTTCCACTTTGGTCTCCGCAACTTTTAAGGCCACTAGCCGCCCGTCCTCTACAAGGAGTCCCGTTGCCACCCTGCGATCCTGAACGCGAAATAAGTATTTTTCCTGCGCTAAACGCAGCATCTTCTGACGGATCGCTTCTGTTTTTGCAATCTGATCGGGCGTAGCATTTTCTGGAGGCTGAGCCAGCGGCATGTCTTGGCCTCGACGGCGATAGATCAGTAGGCAGCCTTTAACGCCAAGATCCTCAGGCGCAATGCCGTGCATCCCGCAGACGGCCGGGATACCTTTCTTTTCGAGTTCATACACATCAGTCTGAACAGCACGCGCTCGAAGAGCACGCTCATAGTTTTCGAGCTGCAGAATCTTCACGACATCAATCGACGCAAGCCCACCGCCTACGACCAAAGCTTCGTCAGGAGTCTGGTAGTGCGGCCCTGTGTAGTCCTCTTCATTCTTGTGGTTGTACCAATAGATGAACGGATTCTGGTAAACCAAACCCTTGTCGACGAATTCTTCCGCTCCGGGAATTCCTAGTTCTCTGTCCTTCCACGCCCCGTTTGCCAGGATGACCGCAGAAAAACCCCAATTGTCGCAAAGATCGTGAAAGTCGAGGTCGCGGCCGAGGCGAGTGCTGGGAAGGAAGAAAACGCCGGGTTTCCTTAGGCGAGCATCGATGCGGCTGTACTCTTGTTTGCGTTGCTCCAGATGCCAGCGGGGCAGGCCGTCTTCGATCTTGCCATAAGGCTTTTTGTTCTGTTCAATGACAACCACGTGAATCCCATGGTCCGCCAATATTTCTGCGGCGACAGAGCCAGCGATCGCTCCTCCAACAACAGCGACAAAGTGATACGGTCTATATGTCATCGTCATTCTCGATGGTCTCTTCGATGCTTTGAGCTTTCAGACGGCTGAAGTAACCGACTCCGACCGCTGTTCGTAGAACGGATAATCCGTATAGCCCTGAGCGTCGAAGGTGTAGAACGTGTTGCGATCGTATGCGTTGAGAGGCAGTCCGAGTTGGATACGCTTTGGCAAGTCGGGATTCGCCAAGAAATGCCGCCCGAAAGCAACCAGATCGGCATCTCCTTTCTCTACGACTTCCTCGGCCGTTCCGGGTTCGAAGCCCCCGGCTGCGATGATTTTCCCTTTGAATATCTTTCGGAGCCTTGCCGACGCAATCGCATACTGACCCTCTGCGACGACTACGTTTCCTCTTACTCGCGGCTCGATGATGTGCAGATAGGCCAGACCGAATTGATTCAGTTCCTTTACGACAGAGTCGAACAATGCGTCCGGATCACTATCGGACATGCCATTCCACCTGCCGCCCGGCGCGATGCGGACGGCCACGCGATTACCGCCCCACACCGAGACCAGTGCTTCCATCACTTGAAGGAGGAAGCGGGAGCGATTTTCGATCGAACCGCCATACATATCAGTTCGCCGGTTGACGCCATCCTGCAGAAATTGATCAGGCAGGTAGCCGTTACCAGCGTGAAGCTCAACGCCATCGAATCCAGCGGCTTTGGCGTGCTCGGATGCTTTGCGATAATCTTCGACAATGCCCGGAATTTCTGTGATGTCGAGCGCGCGGTGAGGCGAAGGCTGACGCCAACCATGAGGCGTAGACTCTAGGATCGTTGCATCCTGCCAATATTCTGGGTTGACTGAAGAACTGACAGGGGTTGCTCCTTTGGTCGAGTCCACATGCCCGGCACGCCCTGTATGCCAGAGTTGGGAAAACATATACCCACGCTTCTGATGAACGGCGTCCGTGATTCTCTTCCACCCTGCGACCTGCTCCTCCGAATACAGGCCGGGGGCCGCGAACCATCCGCCGCCAGCGACCGAGATCGAAGTCGCTTCAGAAACGATGAGTCCACCGTCTGAGGCTCGTTGCGAATAGTACTCAAGCATCAGATCGCCCGGAATATTCCCCGGCTGATCGGACCGCGAACGAGTTAGCGGGCCCATCACCACGCGGTGCTTCAACTCTAAGGGTCCGACTTGAATTGGCGTGAACAGCTGATTTGTGGTCAACGCTTTCATGATCTAGGTTCCCAGAGCCCTTTCAATTTCTTGGACATTTATTCTTCTCGTACTCTCTAGCGGATCCCACTAGGGGACGATCCGCATATCGCGCAGTCTGCTGAGCTGTCGCCTAAAGCTCTGATGTGTGTCGATGCAATCCACAAAGCCCGCTTGGCGGATCTTAATTGTGCTCAAAATTGTTTCTTCCCGGAAGTTGAGCATCCAGTCCACGAACGCCCAGTTTGCAATCTGGTCGTAGGGCGTGGCATGCAGGCCATAGCGGGCAACCATTGCATCCCACAAAAGAGCCTTCTCGCTCATCTCGGAAACAGTAGACATCGCAAGCGGCTCGGCGATTGGCAGATCGTAGACGGCGGCGAGTTCATTCCACAGTTGCCTCCAGCGATAGACATCCCCGTTCGATACGTTGAAGATTTCGTTGCGTGCTTTGTCTGCCCTTAGGGCCCACAAAGTCGCGCGGCCGAACAATTCTGCGTCAGTTGTCTCTTGGAGAGTGTTCCATCCCTCCTTGGTGCCAGGAAAGCGTAAGGGCAATCCGAGTTCTCGACTCATCGCAGCGTAGGTCGCGAGACTGGTAACCAGGTTCATTGGCGAGTTCAGGCTTGGTCCCATGACTAGATGAGGACGCAAGACGGTCCAGCTTGCTCCGTTCTTGGCGGCCCATTTAGCCACAATGTCTTCTTGCTGGTGGTAGTGGATCGGCGCAATGAGACGAGACTCCGTCTCCTTCGCTGGAGCATTGAACGCCCCAAGACTGAAGCCGTATGACTTGGCGCCACCGGCAAGCACGATGCGCTGAAGAGGCGCATTGCGAGCGGCGAGAGCGTGGAGCGTATTTTTCAACATTCTGGCATTTGGCTCAACAGTTTCAGCCATCGTAGGTTTTTCGACATAGGCGGCGAAGACCAGATCGGTCACCTTATTAAGAGACGAAAAGGCTTTTGTCGTGCCCTCGCGGTCCATGAGATCGACGCTGATGTGAGGGGGAGCAGCCTGAGTCCGATAGGTTGGCGCGGGTCGGCGTGCAGCTGTGGTGATCCCCCATCTTGGGTTCTCTGCGACGGCGTCGACGACACCTGTGCCAAGGACACCATAGGGTCCCACAATCAGGATCTGGCGCTCCGCGACGGGTGTTTCAGAAGTAGCTGACATGGCAAAGTCTCCTCCTTTCAAATCGAGTTAATTAAGCCAAGTACGGACCTCACATCGAAACGTCCGAACCACCCGAACCCAAATTCAAGTCGTCCATGTTCAGGGGTCCGCCGATCTGCTGAAGATCGTAGTGGTGCTCGTATACAACCCTGGACGCATTCCATCTCCGAGTGGCATACCATTTCAAAGTGCACCGTCTCCCTCCGACGCCGGTGAAGTCGATTCTCCATGCGGAATGCGTCTCGTTGGCTGTGTCTCCAGGAACCGCAGTCTGCTGAACTGATATCGACAATCCGGCAACTTCAGCCATTACGTGAAGGGGCACCAGGACATTCAATAGAAAAGGACGTACTCGCGCCTTTCCGCGGATCATCTCCTGCAAATCTTCTCTGCTCACCTCGACATCGTCGGCGTAAAATGTCTCAAAAATATCCAGAAACTCTTCGTAACTCCTGGCGATTTCGGCGCGCAGGATAGCCGCGTTCAGGCTTAACTCCGCGGCCTGTGAGCTTTTGTAAGCATCGCCCTCGGACCGGCTAAAAAGGACGAGATTGTGTTCATCGATCATCGGAGTTCTCATTTACCTTCCTTCATTTCATACGTATTGCGTGTTGACCCGCGGCCTGGCGCAGATCCTTCGCTTCCGACGTTTGCCCATGTGATCGGTCAGCTCATAATCTGGAAATACCCCCGCTAGCTACGATGTCCGCTGTCATAAAAACTCCTCTTCTTGGGCCAACGTCTGAACATCAATCGGCCGCGCGGCGCTAGTCGCGACGCTAGCAATCCTGTCGCTTTCATTTGGAAACCGACGCGTTTCAAAAACAAAGTCCTCCTCGCCGACATCGCCTTACTCGGACAGGAACATCGAGACATGGCGGACAAAGA